>Ga0123338_10001720_pt1 | contig 20826 bp, 17 predicted proteins | sample grotaG_FD_89793 | JGI IMG/M metagenome (GOLD analysis project Ga0123338, IMG submission 89793) | Glacier valley bacterial and archeal communities from Borup Fiord, Nunavut, Canada, to study Microbial Dark Matter (Phase II) -... | ecosystem: Environmental > Aquatic > Freshwater > Ice > Glacier ...
AAAGATTTTTTGTAAAATTATTCAAAAAGGCAAATTATTTTTATTTTCACTTGGAGCATTTAAAACAAGTCGAAAAATTAAATGCAAAAACTCTGAATGTATGCGTTGATAATCAACTGAATAGCCTACAATTGATAGAAATCTATTTTTGGGCATAAGATGATTTTTTGAAACTAAAAAACTGTGGGCAAAAGTCAAATTTAGAATTAATTGAGCTTTGCAGAAAATATGAATTTTTAATTCTGTACTATCGCCTTTGAACATCATTGTAGTAAATCAGGAGGAGCTATGGTAAACTGTCCCAAACTTTACCAAACAAACAACCTGGACAACCTTCAAAGCAAATGACAAAAATGCCACCTCTGAAATGGAACTATATTTAATATTAATCGTTAACTTTTTAGGGGACAAAACAATAGCTATTATGAATGCGATAGATTTAAAATCCGACTTACACAGCTTGATTGACAAGGTCAATGACACGGCAATCTTCAAAATGTAAAATGTTCCCATTTTTGTAATTGATATCAAATATGCGTTTCGCAAATAGTACTGTCGCAAGTGAGAAGTATTAAAATAAGGAATATGGAATAAGAAAATAGAAGTGAGTAGGAACTTTTTTATGCAAGTATTGGTTCCGCATGTTCCGCACGCCTTGTATTTTAATCCTTTAGGTTCAATTCGGTCATGTGGTATAAAGAGAAAGAGTAAAAAGAGAGACGTGCGGAACCTTTATTCGGTTTTGTAAAATTTCAAAGGCCTAACCGCCCATTATTTTTACAAAGGTGTCCTGTTGTTACCTTTAAAGCTGCCTAACACTGATCTTCGGGATAGGTAAATACTTATCGAAAGGTATTGCGGAAGGGTCACTTGCAGAGCAGTCAACTGCACATACTGCACGATTCTCTATTTCTCACTTTTCCACTTTCTTCCCCTTCTCTTTTTCTTTGATATAACTATAATTTTACGGCCAGAAGATCTTTTCCAAGTTGGTGCAAGGCCATTTCGATTTGCTTTTTATTTTTGGATCCCGGTTTCTTTTCATTGCATACATAACTTGCCAGTAAACTTCTATTAATTTTAACACGTTCGGCAAATTTTGTAATGTTTATTGCCGGAAATTGGCTAAACACACGCGCCACCTCGTTTTCTTGTTTTTCTAATTCGTCTTTGTTGAAGGTGTAAAAACCTTCCAGGCTTAAATCCTCGTCTAATTCCGGCCAATGGATTGAATCACCCCAACTGCCTAATTCATATCGCTCACGTTGTTCGGAGGTTGCATTCCATAACCTATCGAACCAACGTAGTGGATGACTTTTTTGTGTTCCATCATTTGTAAGGATGTAGATATTTTTTTCATCAAACCAAACTTTTTCTATTTTCAAATCACTCAGCTTTTCCATGAAATACCTCCCATGCTTTAATAATAGTTGTTTCATTTTCTTCAATAACCGCTTCTGCCAGTTTTATATCAGAGGATTTTAATCCTTTGTTTGACAACAATTTCACCTTTGGGGAAATCTGAAATTTAGCCCTTCCATCTGCATTCTGGACGTGTATATGTATGGGCAAATGTTCATTGGCAAAAAAGAAAAAACGCATTCCAAATATTCTGAAAACTTCAGGCATAATATTTTCGCTTTGTTATTGCAATGCAAATATAGTAACATATTTGTTACCATACAGCCATTTTACAATTCTTCATTGTAAGAAAAATTGAATTTACTATTACAATAAAATGAAAAATGCCCAATACCAAAGCTATCCAGATATTCCTTACAAGTTGCTACTGCTCATGATGAATAGCAATCGGCCCTATTTGCCAAGCATTTAAATTTTTAAAGCAGCGTGTAAACGAAGGATTGGAGAGGAGCAAGTTTACTCCCTCCATAAAGAAAATAAAATAATATGTTATTTCTATATCAATAAACCTCGATCTCTCTATCTTGTTAAGAGTTGGTCACTAGTCTGATATACATAACGACAAACAATTAAGAGTAATATTCTATAGAGATAGAATCTCTGCTATACTCCTGCTTCATTTCCTCCAAGACCGCCAAACCGCCAAACCGCCAAGACCGCCACTTGTCGTTTTAATCTCTGAAGGAGTGAAATTACCATTAAACCGACAAGTGGCGGTCTTGGCGGTTTGGCGGTTTTGGCGGTCTTAGAGGAAAAAAGGAGGTCAGTCAAACTCACGTAATTGAAAAATAGCTTTCCTCTCGCGTTGTCGTTCTTATCGTTCTTGACTTGCACATTGTGAGTTTTACCTTCTATGCCCCTATCTGAAGCAATCCCGAAGGGATTGAATGTGAATAACCACAGGTGCAACCTGTGGTATGAGAATATGGGATAGTGACGAACCATGAAACAATTCAATTACAATGTATTATCTAGTATTGAACCTTTTCTAGGTTTGGGTTAGGGGGTGCTATTTTTTTTCTACTCTGATTCTCGGGGTGGTTATTCACATTCAAACACTTCGTTGTTTCAGTTAGTTTTTCAGCAGACCCTAACTATGAACTTCACTTATTTTTTTAGCACAAACTTTCTGCTGGTAGATTCTTCCGCAGTGGGAAAATCAGCTGGAACGGCTTGGGTAACTTTACCGGTCGCAGCCCATTCGACTCCACGGGTAAAGGTGGTGATAAATCCTACTCCTTCAAAGGAATAGTCATCGTGCCCCAGGGTGGTATGAAAAATACGTCCTTTCCCATAAGTCAGCACCATCAAAATTGGTTCGTGCCGATCGGTTGGTGCCATTCCCGACATATCTTTACCTGTGGCCAGAATAATCATGTTTTCGCCCGGACCGCGTAATTTTGCATAACATTCATCCTTGGCTGTCAACCAAATCTTCGGCAATCCTTTTGTAATGGGATGGTCGGCAACCCGAATAGTAACCGGGACAATATGCTGCGGTCCATGTGCTCCGGCACCACCTGATGAAGGATCACGAACCAATTCGCCTTCGTTGGAATAATAGACATAAGGACCATTTTTCTCATTTCGGTCTCCCCATCCGCCAAGTCCGATCATCTTGTTATACTCAAGCCAGTTAGGAAAGCAATTATCGGCAGCATGTACTGAAACAAATCCACCACCGGCCTTCATATATTTTTCAAGAGCCTTTTGTGTAGCTTCAGGCCAATCGGCAGCTTGCCACCCAAAATTTGAAATTACCACATCGTATTTTTTGAAAGAAGGAATAAAATCAGGATCAGATTTTGGTTCTTTCAAATCCTTTGTTTCACCCACGCCTGCCAAAGGAAGATATGCTTTTTCACGTTCTCCCATCCATGTAAAATTTGTACGTCTGATATCCACAGAGAACAAACCTGTTTCTTCCAGATACTGTTTCATCATGATGGTTGATTTGGGCCATACCTCGTGATTATTCTGACCATCAATAATCAGTACCTTTAATTTAGCTTCAGCAGAAAACGCTAATAATAAAATACAAACAATACTTAACCAACTTGTTTTCATAGTATATTTTTTTACAATAATCGAAATGCCAATTTTAATGGTCAATAAAAAGTATAATAATTTTGAAATTATACTTGTTCTTCCTCTCCAAACATTGCCAGTGCCCCTGTTGGGCAAGCCTTTGCCACGATGGCCGCTGTTTTTTCAAGTCCTTTCTGAATGCTTTTGTTGAATGGAACACCTACTTTTACATCGAACCCTCGTCCGATAAATGTAAAACCAAATTCTTCCTGATATTGTCGGGTTAAACGAACACAGATACCGCATTTGATGCACTTTGCAGGCTCGTAAACAATCCCTTCGCGGTGAATAAGTTTCAGCACATTCTGGCGTTCATCACTCTGGAAACGCTTCTGAACAGCATTGTAATGATCAGACAAATGGCGCAACACACACGACTCAGGATTGCGGCAATCGCAGTGCATACAACGTTTGGCCTCAAGTATTGCAGACTCGCGGGTGAATCCTTCAATACCAGCCTTTTGCCGTGGTGAAGTCTCTGAATCATTCTGATAGTAAATGAATTCTATCTCACCCAACTTCCCGAACTTGGAATTAAATCGCTCAGGAGTTCCGTTAATTTCAGCTGTATTAAAATAGTTATCAATAACGGTGGCTACTTCTTTGCCTTGCCCCACCGATCGCACTGCCAGTTTCGAAGCACGGAGAGAGTTTCCGATAGCAAAAACCCTGGGGTTTGAAGTCAGATAGCTTGATTTATCAGCATCAATTCCTGATTTTATAGTCTGTAAACCAAAGATGAAATTTTCCGCTATAACGGTTCCTGTAGCCACTACAATGGCATCATATTCTTTTTGAAGAGTTGCAAATTTAAGTTCATCTATTGATTCCTTCAGTCGTATTTTAACGCCTGTTGCAAGTATTTGATTTACTTCCTGTTCTATAACTTCAGAGGGCAGTATTTCATTGTCAATATGAAGTAATTCACCACCGGCCTTGTCATTTTGATCAAAAATTACAGCCTCATGGCCTTTGATCTGTAAATAATAGGCAGCGGACAATCCAGCAGGACCAGCACCAATAATGGCTACTCTTTTACCCGTAAGTGGTGCAATATTCGGAAGGAAAGGTTTTTCATTTTTTAAATCTTCATCACCAACGAACCTTTTCAACAAACAAATTGAAACAGCTTCGTCCACTTGTTTGCGGCGGCAGCCAGCTTCACATGGAGCAGGGCAAATATGACCCAGGATGGAGGGCAAGGCGATGGTTCGCTTTACAACTTCCAACGCTTTGGTAAAATCACCTTTGGCAATCAGCCTGTTCATCAGGGGGATATTCATGTGCGCAGGACAAATCAGCTGGCAGGGCGCTTCACAGTCGCCTACATGTTCACTCAGCAGCAGTTCAAGAGCCACCCTGCGTGATTCGGTGGTCTCTTCATCGTTTGAAATTATGATTTGTCCATCTGAAACAGGAGTTGAGCAGGAAGCGAAAAATCGTCCGTTCTTAGCATCTTTAACCAGACAAATCATGCAGGAAGTGAAATGTTCAGTGCCTTCCATAAAACACATAGTTGGAATGTTGATGCCAATTGTTTGAGCTGCCTGCCAGACTGTTGTCCCAGCTTCAACCTCAACGGTATGATTGTCTATTGTAAGTTTTACCATTTTTAATTATTGTTTCTTACTGATCAGTTCATCAGCAATTGTGCGTCCCTGCTTTACACGGTCGGCCATTCCAATTCCGTCCCTGATGTTACCTGCCAATATCAGTCCGGGGTATTTTTGCTGAAGCTTTTCAATCATTTCATAGCGTCGACCTGTGCTTTCGGTGTATTGCGGTATAGCTTTCGGGTACCGCAATATTCGGGTCATGTCTGGACTTAATGTTCTGTCGCTCAGCATTCGTGGAAGGTCTTTATTCAAAAGAGACTCAATCTCCCCATCATCCATCCCGGCGATATCAGGGCGTTTGACTCCACCCATAAATACTGACAAAAGTGTTCCTTCCTTTGGAGCACGGCCTTCAAAGAATGAAGAGGTAAATAATACACCCAATATATTTTTCTTTTCTATTCCTGGAACTAATCCGCCAAAAGCTTTCAGTGACATGCCTTTCCATTTCTTGAATCCGAGCAGCACCTGAGTAACTGCAGCATATTTCAACTCATTGAAGGGGGCAACTTCCTCTTCATTCAGAAACGGTAACAAACCGGCCAAAGCGTATCCTCCACAAGTGGTAACCAAATGTGTTGTTTCTACTGAAATTAATTGTTCAGGAGTGGTAATTTGAAGTCGAAATCCATTATCGGTAGGTTTAACAAGAGAATTTTCAACCGACAGTATTATATTCTCTTCACCAATCGCTTCGGTCAAAGCTTCTATAAGGCGGCTTAATCCTCCTTTTGCAGAAAATACTTCGCGGGTGGCTTTTTTATCACGTTCACTTTTGGGAAGCTTTGCTTTTTTTATGGCTCCCCGAATAAAACTTCCATAATCTTGTTCCAAACGCCAAAGCTTTGGAAGGGCATATCGTGTAACCAGTTTGTTGGGATCTCCGGCATATATTCCTGAGATAAACGGATCGATCGCATAATCCAGGAAACTATTCCCTAACCGGCGTTTTACCAGTTCTGCAAGCGTCTCATTCGGGTCAGTTCCTTTTGGACGGAATGGTTCACCACAAATCCTGAATTTATCGTACCATGTAAAAAGTGGGGTAGTGATGGCTGACCAAAGTCCGGAGGGAAGTGCATTCCATTGACTGTCTTTCCAGATCAGACGCCTTTTGGCATTGGGATCTGCTATTTCGATTGAGCATTTACCAGCCAGATCTTCAAAGAGTTCAGTCATTTCCGGATGAGATACCACTCCGGTGTTGGGGCCGGTTTCATATACAAAGCCTTGTTCACTAATTGTTTGGATCACACCACCTGTCTTACCGGCTTTTTCTATAATCCGGAATTTGATACCTGCTTGCTTCAGGTAAAAGGCCATGGTTAACCCTGTTAATCCGGCACCTACAATAATGACTTCGGTTTTTAAAGATTCTGACATTGTTATATTGGTTTGGAAAAATTTGTTTGTCCAGCCTGGGTTAAAGGATCGAACGACGAAGCTACGTTTCTGATAAACAATTGTCCCTCAGAAGTAATCTGAATTTTTTCTTCTGAAAGGCTAATGATTCCGTCGGCTTCAAATTGGTGAAGCAATTCCGGATTGTAGGTCGTATTTTTCTTGATTTCAGCAGAAGTTAACCCAAGACGTTCGCCTATCTCGCTCCAGATGATCTGTTCGTTGCACATCAATTCGTTGATCACTTCCCGTAAAATAATTTGTTGATCAGTAAGGGCATAACCTTTGATTGTGGTCAGTTCTCCCTGATTGGTTTTGGTGATATACTCATCAATTGATTTGGTATTCTGAGCATACACGCCTCCCAGCTGACTGATTCCGGTTACCCCGAAAGCATAAACCTGACCGGTTGTGCGACGGGTACAATAACCTTGAAAGTTACGGTGTAACTGTTTGTTGCGTCGGGCAAGGGTCAACTCATCGTTTTCATTTGCATAATGATCCATTCCAATTGCTTCATAGCCATTATGAGTTAACAGAGAATAGGCAGCTTCGAACATTTTAATCTTTTCGTCGGCAGCTGGAAGTCCTACTTTTTCAAGCTTCTTCTGAATTTTGCTTACCCATGGCACATGAGCATACGAAAAGGTGACCAGTCGATCAGGTTTCAGTTCAATGGCTTTCTGGATTGTTTGGGCAAAATGCACAGCAGTCTGCTTGGGAAGTCCATATATAAAATCAAGGTTAACAGCTATGTGGGGTGAATCTTGTTTCAGAAATGCCATCAAATCCTGAACCGGCATTCCTGGTTTGTCGCGGTTAACTGCATCCAGTACCTCGGTGTCGAAATCCTGAATTCCAAGACTGAAGCGGTTGAATCCAGCCTTTTTTAGCCCGGTCATCTGCTCAAAAGTTAGGTAGGCAGGATTGACTTCAATGGCAATTTCAGGGTCAGGAATAATTTGAAAAGTTGAAAACAACAATTCATTGATTTGTTGCAGATATTCAACAGGAATAGCATTGGGGGTGCCTCCACCATAATGAATTTGCGAAACAAAACGGCTTTTATCCAACTTAGAGGTAACCATTTTTATCTCCATAATCAATGCTTTAATGTAGGCATCCACGACTTCAGACTGACGTAAAGCATAAGAATTACATCCGCAGAAATAGCACAATTTGAGACAGAACGGAATGTGAATATAAATGGAAATATTCTGAGGCTTCCATTTATTAGATTGGTCTACAGCATTCTGATAATTGGCTGGGCTAAACTCTTCAGTGAAAAAGTTTGCTGGCGGATAACTGGTATATCTTGGTACCGGATGATTGTATTTTTCGAGTAATTCGCAATTAATCATATCAAATGAGTTTCAAGTTTCAAGTTTCAAGTTTCAAGTTGTGCTTTATATTAAGCATTTTTTGACACTTATGACTTGTTCAATTTTCTATATTATTAAATGAACCCTCATATCGGATCCACTATTGTACTTTATTTATTAATGGTTTCCCATTTTGTCGGGATAAACTAAATCTTCCGCCAAAGCTACAAAATCTAAAATCAACCTTTAATTCTTATTTCGAAATGTTTTTCATTCAATAACAATTTATGGATCACATGATATTATTTTAGGGGAATCATCCCGAGTACTTTCCGAGGGATCGGGACAGGCAGGGATTAAAAAATCTTACTTTTTTTAATTCAACCTTAGTTAGGCAATGACCCCCAGAACCCAATCTTATCTATCTTATAATTGGCCTGATAAACCTTTACTGATCCCGAGTACTCAAAGATTTATTTAATGTATTTCTCTTTATTTATGACCTATAAAAAGCAATGAAATTCAATTATTTATGATATATTTTACTAAAATTAAATTGTGCGGCACTAAGGTTACTAAGGTTACTAAGCCCCGGACCCCTAACCTTAGTAACCTTAGTGCCCCCGAGTACTCGGGGCAAGATTTAATTGGATAAATAATTGTTTTATATATCTAATTTTCAATGAACTACATTTCATAAAACTAATATTAAAACACCTGAATATATCACTGAGTAATCGGGGTGAATTTTAAACTTTTTCTATCGTTTCCAATCTGTTCTCTTCACCCAATCAGTCAGGAACTTTGCGTTCTCAAAAGAAATACCAGGCATAAAACCATGTCCGAGATTAAAAATCCAGTTCTGATTATTTTTGCCAAATGCAATGTAGGGTTGAAGCGCCTTTTCAATTTCGGGTTGACTGGCATATAACAGTCTGGGATCAACATTTCCCTGTAAACCTATTTTTGGGTGAACAAGTTCACGTGCTGTCCCAAGCGAAGTCTGCCAGTCGATACTTAAAAAGTCGCAGTAATCAGGTGTGATTTTAGCAATTCCTGCTCCCAATCCTTTAGGAAAGAAGATAAATGGAATGTCTTTGTCACGCACGGCATCTGCAATTCTTCGGATAGACGGCATAAACAATTCATCATACAATTCGAAGGGAATCAAACCGGCATGGGTGTCGAACAATTGAAATACATCAACTCCATGTTCAATTTGGCCGAGCGCGTATACAATGGAAAGCTCAGTTACCATCTCAATCAATTGGTGGGTGGTTTCTTTGTTCTGATAAATAAATTTGATGGCCTCCGGAAATTCACCTTTACGACCCAATCCCTGCAGCATAAACAGCAATACCGTCAACGGTGCTCCGCAAAAGCCAATCAGTGGTGTGTCCACATTCTTGGTACGTTTGATCTCGTCAATTACCGAATAAATGTAATTCAGTTTCGAAGGATCTGGCTTTAGACCTGTTAATGGCTTTTGACGAAACGCCAGTGGCTCATCAAATAAGGGGCCACTGTCGTTGAATTCCAATCCCATGCCCAATGCATAAGGAATAACCAGAATGTCGGAGAAAAGAATACCTGCATCAACGCCTAAATCCTCAATTGGAAGGAGCGTAACTTTAGCAGCCACTTCCGGATTTTGCATCATCTGCCAGAACGTATAGTTCTCTTTAAGCTTCATGTAGGAAGGTAACACTCGTCCTGCCTGTCTCATAAACCAAACTGGTGGTCGTTCGGTATGCTCTCCCCGAAGAGTTTTTAATAGTATTGAGTTGGTCGTCAATGGATATATAATTTAATTTCAAATTTTAGAGAACTTACCTTCTCCTGCTATTACCCAGTTCTTTGTTGTCATTTCCACTACGTGATTCAGACTTCCTGGTGCTTGGAGAAGCTTGTCTTGCTTGACTATTTGACTCACTTCTTCTTGATACTGAACCAGATTTTTCTCTTGGAGCAGAACTTCGTTGGGCTGATTGAGTACGCTGTGCTGATCTGTTTGATGATGAGATCGAGCGGTTACGTGAAACTGAACCTCCTTCACTTCTATTGCCTGTGTTAATCTGTGCAGCTTTGTTCGAAGGAGCCTGGCTGTTCCGGCTGGTATTGACATTGCTGTTTTCTCTGGTTCGGGTAGGATTCGATCCTGATTGTCCATTTGACCCCCCACGTCTACTTTGGTTAACACTCTTTTGATCATTTCTCCCGGAGCTTGATGGTCTGCCATTCTCCATCTGACGGTTATTTGATTTTTGTATATCATTGCCTCTCTGACGACTTGCAGAATTTACAGGCCTTCTTTCCTGTAAATCAGATCTGTTCTTTAAACCTTCATTGCGTTTCTCAAAAGTCCTGTTAGGATACTTTGTTGCAAAATCGTTTCTACGGATATGATTGTACCGATCTCCAGAGACTTGGAAATTTCTGGTTGTTGTGTGGCGATAAGTATTGTACCTGTTGACATATAAGTTTACATGTCTTTGATATTTAAATGGGGAATAGGGCCTGTAATGACTATACCACCTTGGGTAAGAATTCCAATAGTATGGTGATTGGTAGGTTACGTATCGTGGACTCCAGAAAAAAGAGAAAATCACTGGCCTGTGAATAAATACGGGCTCGATTATATAGTTAGAGCCATAGATATATGAATCACCAACTATTTGTATGCGTGGGTTACCATCATTTGTTTTCTCAATTTCGATGGTTGCTACATCTTGATATACATCTTCATCCAACACTGCCTGAACGACGACCAGTGAATTTTGATCTGATGAATTTTCAACTACTCTTAAATAGTCTGTATAGCCATCTTGATTCAGATCGAGGTTCGAAATCCGGTTTTCAGGATCGTTCAGTCGACGTTCAAAGTCTTCCAGATTTTCTGAATCGCCGAAAATGGAGGCCACGGCATCTAAATCCAAATTGTCGCTGATGTCATTGCTTAATGCACGGGTGGTAGTAATTGTGCGTTGAGCCTGCAAACTAAAGAAGCTAGTGCTTAATGCAAATATTAAAATTCCAATTTTTGTTTTCATGATAATTAGTTTTAATTGTTCGCTGTTGTCCATGAAATTAGTCTTTCAGTTTTACCAGCAACAATACTACATCAAAAAATCTGCCAGAAAATATTACTGCCTACTTCTCACCCCTTCAGCACTTTCAACGCTTCATAAGTTGACTCAATGGTCTTGTCAATCTTTTTTGTCGTATGGGCAGCCGACATAAACCCAGCTTCAAATTGGGATGGTGCCAGATATATACCGCTTTCCAAAGCCATTTTAAAGTATTTGGCATACATTAAAGTATTGCACCGACAGGCATCAGTGTATGAATTCACTTTTGAATCTTCGGTAAAGAATAGTGTAAACATTGAACCTACACGATTCAATACTGCAGGAAAATTCAGGTCATTGATGCATTTTTTGATTCCATCTCCCAGTAGTGCCGATTTTTCTTCAAGCGCATCATAAAAGCCATCTGTCTCATCCAGAATTCTAAGGGTTGTAAGTCCTGCCGACATGGCAAGAGGATTTCCTGAGAGTGTTCCTGCCTGATAAACCGGACCTTTGGGGGCCAGTTTATCCATTATTTCCTGTTTGCCTCCATAAGCACCAACGGGTAATCCACCACCGATTATTTTACCGAAGCAGGTCAAATCAGGAGTTATACCCAGAATTTGCTGTGCTCCAGCCTTTGAAAGGCGGAACCCGGTCATGACTTCATCAAAAATCAATACAGTTCCATATTGGGTACATAGGTCTCTTACTCCCTGCATAAATGCAGGTTCAGGAATGACCACTCCCATATTGCCGGTTATCGGTTCAATGATTACAGCGGCAATTTGTTCCGTATAACGGTCAAACAATTCTTTTACTGAATCCAAATCGTTGAAGCGGGCAGTGAGGGTATCTTTAGCAGTTCCCGAAGTAACTCCAGGTGAATTAGGTGTTCCAAAAGTCAGCGCACCCGATCCTGCTTTAATCAAAAAGCTGTCGCTATGACCGTGGTAACAACCTTCGAATTTAACAACCAAATCGCGGCCTGTATAGCCTCGGGCAAGGCGCAAAGCACTCATCGTTGCTTCTGTTCCTGAGTTGACCATTCGAATCATATCGATCGATGGAACCATCTTTTTAATTTGAAGTGCCATTTCAGTTTCCATAAGGGTAGGGGCCCCAAAACTAGTTCCCTTTGCTGCAGTTTTCTGAATAGCCATGATCACATCAGGATGAGCGTGACCCAAAATCATTGGCCCCCACGATCCAACATAGTCAATATATTCGTGTCCATCAATATCAAAAACCTTGGCTCCTTTTGCACTCGCAATAAATAATGGATCGCCATCCACACTTTTGAATGACCGGACAGGAGAATTTACTCCTCCTGGAATATGTTTTAGGGCCTCCTGAAAGGCTGCAATGCTTTGGGTATATTGTTTCATTGTTTCTATAATTCTTTAACGATATCTTGTGAATGGTATGAAATAATGATATCCGAACCTGCACGTTTGATGGAGGTCAGGATTTCGCGAACCATTCTTTTTTCGTCGATCCATCCATTGGCTGCTGCTGCTTTCACCATCGAATATTCGCCGCTTACATTATAGGCCGCAATTGGTATATTGAAGGTGGTTTTGACACGTTGAATTATGTCTAGATAACTCAAAGCGGGTTTCACCATTACAATATCTGCTCCTTCTTCAATGTCGAGTGCCACTTCCCGCAAGGCTTCATTGCCATTGGCCGGATCCATCTGATAGGTAGCACGGTTTCCGAATTTGGGTGCACTCTCTGCTGCTTCGCGGAATGGTCCATAAAAAGCAGAGGCGTATTTGGCTGAATAGGCCATGATGGGTAGATTGTAAAATCCGTTTACATCGAGTGCTTTGCGGATAGCTCCTACGCGTCCATCCATCATATCACTTGGCGCAACCATGTCAACGCCTTCCTGAGCCAGCGAAACTGATTGTTTGGCAAGGGTTTCAATGGTCAGGTCATTGTGTACATCGCCGTTTACAATAGTTCCGCAATGTCCGTGAACCGTATATTCGCAATTACAAACATCAGCAATAATGTATAAATCGGGCAATGCACTCTTTAAAGCTCTTATGGCTTGTTGCACAATTCCATTGTGTTCGCAGGCCACCAGACCATGTTCGTCTTTGTGTTCGGGTATACCAAACAAAAGGACTGACTGAATACCTATTCCGTATAAACGACGGCATTCTTCCACCAGCATATCAACAGAAAGTTGTGAATTGCCCGGCATTGATGAAATTGGGTTGACAACCCCTGTTCCGGGGCAAACAAAAAGTGGCATAATCAGATCGTCGCGGGTAAGTATTGTTTCGCGTACCAAATTTCGTAAAACAGGAGTTTGTCTTAATCTCCTGAGTCGTGTAATTGGGAAAGACATAATTAATTGTTTATAAGTTGTTTTTTCTGAAAATAATTGATAATAGCTGACGAAATTCCTTGTGAATTTGCCAGGCCTGATGTTATAATTGGTTCAATTCCACTTCTGATGACTTCAGCTGCGGTAGTTTGTCCAATACACACCAATCGTAAGGTCGATGTGTCCATTTTTTCTGAAACCAATTGAAGCAGGTTAATGCACCCTGAAGGACTGGTTAGTATAATCATATCATACTGATTATTCAAGATCAACGGAAGTGCTTCATTGTTGATATGAGACGGCATGATTGTTTCGTAGAAAAGTACCCTGGTGCATATTGCTTTTATGGAAATCTTGTCTTCAATTACCGAACGTGCCAGATTTCCAATGGGGAAAAGGATACGTTCCCCTATATTGACCCTGTGGAAAAAATCTGCTGAAAAGTCTTCTGCCGTATTTCCCAGGTTGATAAATTCGGCTGAAGTGCCATAACATTCCAAATTAGCAGCTGTTTTTTTACCTACTACTGCAATTTTCAAATGTTCTGGAAGTCCGTAATTATTCTGAAGGTCGAACAGTCGGGCAAAGAAATACTTCAGTCCATTAGGGCTGGTAAAAACTATCCAATTGAATGACTCCAGATTTTTAAGCTGCGACCACGAAAATTCATCCAATGGAAGAGGGCGTATTTCTATGGTTGGCATCGAAATCAGGGTTGCTGATTCTTCTGATAAAAGGCTTTCAAGTTCAGTTGACTGATCCGCAGGCCGGGTAGATATAAATATCTTATTTTCCAGTAGTTTGCCCATTTGGTTCAATTTGTAGGTTTGATTGATCTGATTTGGTCTAAAATTTCCTTGGCTCCGCGTGCGAGCATCTTTTCTGCCATTTGAACACCTAGTTCGGCTCCTTTGCCAATGTCTCCGGATATGGTTTCATTGATAAACTTCTTTCCATCAAGCGATGCTACGAATCCATTCATCGTCAATAGGCCATTTTCAACCTTCGAAAAGCAACCTAGAGGTATCTGACATCCGCCTTCTAAATGAGCCAGAAAAGCTCGTTCAGCCACAATGGCATTCCATGTTTCAGTGTGATTTATTTTTTGCATAAGCAATTCAATTTCAGGATCATTCATCCTGATTTCTATGGCAATTGCACCCTGGCTGACAGCCGGTACAATTATTTCCGGATCTATTATTTCGGTAATGTATCTGTCAAGCCCAAGACGTTGCAATCCGGCAGCTGCCATAATCATGGCATCGCAGTAGCCGTCTTCCATTTTTTGAAGTCGTGAATTCACATTTCCACGAATATCTTTAATGATAATCTGATTATTCATTTTCATTAAGCCTGCCTGACGACGTAAACTGGAAGTAGCGATTATATCGCCGGCACCCATTTCAGACAGCTTCTTGCCATGTTTACTGACCAATGCATCCCTGAATTCGCCTCGTTCAAGCACGGCGCCTAATTTCAATCCTTCAGGCAAGGTTGTCGGAAGGTCTTTTAAACTGTGAACAGCTATATCAGCTGTCCCATCTATCAGTGCATTTTCAATTTCTTTGGTGAATAATCCCTTGTCACCTATTTTTGAGAGCGCAACATCGAGAATTTTATCACCTTTTGTTTTAATGATTTCCAGTTCAACTGTGATTTCTGGAAACAAATCTTCAAGGGTGGCTTTTACTTTTCTTGCCTGATATAGTGCAAGTTGGCTGCCACGAGTGCCAATGGTTATGTTTCTTTTCATTGAGTTCGTTCTAATACAAACCATGTTGGTTTGAGGTCAAAATAATTTAGACGAATTTAAATAAATCATTGATGGTTTTTAACGAATCGATATTTTTTCCATTATCAGTTAAATCCTTCAGATTTTTGATCAGCAAACGGGTGTAACGTTGGGTAAGGTGTTTGGCATAATCATCAACCATTTCCTGCATTTCAGGTGTGCTTAACTTACGATAAGTGGATAATTCTTCCATATTTATCGCCTGAAGATTGGTGGTTATCGTATTTATTGCAGGACGCAATGAGCGGCTTGCCAACCATTCAGTAAAATCGGCAACCACTTCATCAATGATGATTTCAGCTTTGGCTGCACTTTCTTTTTTCTTTTCAGTAGTTTTCCTGATAATTTCCTGAAGATCGTCAACACCGAGTACATTAATATTTTCCAATTCTGCTACTTCCTGATCGATGTTGCGTGGTACCGATAAGTCGATATATACTTGTGGGTGGTTGTTTCTAAGTTCCAGCGAACGGATTACCATTTCTTTTGTGATCAGCGATTTGCCGGCTGAAGTAGCGATCATGACGATATCACTTTCATACAGATGATCTTGAAAGCTATCGAATGAAACTGTTTCACCATTGTATTTGGAAGCTGTTTTTTCGGCCTTCTCAGCTGTGCGGTTGGAAACAGTCACTTTCTGAATACCTTTTTTTACCATACTTTGCAACGCCAGATTACCAGTTTCACCAGCTCCAATGAGCAGAACACTTTTATCACTCACTCCATCTAACAGACAAGCGCACATTTCAACAGCAGCACTGCTTACAGAGGTGATTCCCAGTTTAATACCCGTTTCGGTACGAACTCTTTTTCCTGCCTCGAACGATTTTTGAAATAGACGCATCAAAATTGCATCAGTCAGTGCGGCTTCAGTGCACCTGATGTATGCTTCCTTTACTTGTCCAATGATCTGATCTTCACCGATTACCAGGGAGTCCAATCCAGAACTTACTTCAAACAAATGTCTTACTGCTCCTGCATTCGACCTATGGTAAAAGTAATGCCAGCAATGATCGCTGACCTGTTTGAATTTTTTAATCACTTCATACACCAACTCAAAAGCACTTTGGCTGTCGTGTGCATCCTGTGAAAAGTAAATTTCGGTTCGGTTACACGTTGAAATCAATACCAAATCTGAAATTTCAGTTTCAAGTTGCAGCATTTCAGAAAAAGGAACGATTTCTTCTTTTGAAAATGAAAATTTTTCCCGCACTTCAAGTGGTGCAGTTTTATAGCTAATTCCTATCAGACCAATCATAGTTTATTCTTTATCAACATAGCTAAAGTAAATTCATCAGTCGCACACCATTAAACAGATTTGTAAAGCATAAGTTGATGCAAAATCTGTTCTTTTGATGGCAAAAGTATTTAACCTAGGGTATTAGATACAAATTGGCGGAGGACGGCAGAAATAGGATTGAGAAATGGAGGAATGGGGTATCTTTAGTTCCTGAATGAAATAAGTCAATTTTTCATTGATGGGAACTAATTTAGGCTGAACGGGTTGAACTACGCAAAATGCACCCTTTTCCTGAGAGTTGTACTTGTGGAATTGATAGGTGTATTCGGATTTCTCAATGCTTGCTGTCTGAGGTTCAACCTGAATATTTTTAACCTGAACTTGTGTATTTGGTTCTGTTTCTACTTCGCCCTTGAACATACTTGTAGCGAAGCCGAAGAAATAAAAAACGGCCATCAACAAATAGGGTAGTGGACTAGATAAAATTCCAAATAGAAACACAGATTATGAAATTAGGTAAATACTTGATATTTAATTTTATGCATCCATAAAACAACTCATTTTCAGTTTTATAGATTGACAAATGTAATCATTCTGAACCAATTGAAAGTGATTACCCTATTGATATATATCATGAAGAACGGTTAAACAGTATACCAAATTATTACCAAAGCCAAAATAAAGTTATTTGGAAGTGTTTTTTGCTAAAAATTAACCTATGAAATGATTCTTATTTGCATATTTGTGCCCTGATTGTAGAATGAAAGAATGCTGTAAAATTACAGATATTTACTTCCTTTGGTAATCGCTAATTAAATTGAATTACTTAAAAACAGATGATATGAATTTTGAAGGCCTACTTAAGTATTTTATCCCCAAAGAAAAGAAATTTTATGCCATGTTTAATCAGGCTGCTGAAAATACAATTGAGGCTTCAGCTGCTTTGGAAAAACTTTTCAACTCTCCATCCCCTGAAGAACGCAGAACGATTGGATTGGCGATCAAGGCTATTGAGAAAAAAGGCGACGAATTTACCAGTCAGATTTTTGATGTGTTGAACCAGTCGTTCATTACCCCATTTGATCGTGAAGATATCAACGAGTTAACCTCTACGATTGATGATGTGGTAGATTTAATTTACAGCGTTTCCGGAAAAGTGGAAATATACCGATGTACCCAATTCAGTTCCTTTATGAAGGAAATGGTTGCCCTGATTCATCAAGGATGCTTGCAGATAAAGGTGGCAGTTGGTGGACTCGATGATACTAAGCATTCGCCCAAAGTATTAAAAGCATGCAAAGATCTGAATAAACTGGAAAGCCGCATCGATGAATATTATCACATGGCCATATCGAGCCTTTTTGAAAACGAAAAAGATCCCATCGAATTAATTAAACAAAAGGAAATAATTCAGAATATCGAGAAGATAGCCAATAAAATTGAAGATGTTTCTGATGTTGTAAAATCCATTTTGGTAAAATACGCCTGATTCAAGGTCAGTTTTTAATTTCTAAACTCTTTATTTCAGGCTATGCTTACAATATTGATTGTTATAATTGTTTTGGCTTTTGGATTCGATCTAATCAACGGATTTCATGATGCAGCCAACTCCATTGCCACAGTGGTTTCCACAAAAGTACTCGCTCCTTTGCCTGCTGTGCTCTGGGCTGCTTTTTTTAACTTCCTGGCTTATTGGATTTTCGACCTCAAGGTGGCCAATACGGTTGCCAAAACGGTTGATGGAAGCGTCATTAGTTTACAGGTTATATTGGCGGGTATTATTGCCGCAATTATCTGGAATCTTCTGACATGGTATTTTGGTATTCCATCCTCGTCATCACATACCCTGATTGGTGGCTTTGCAGGAGCAGCAGTTGCTCATACCGGAAGTTTTGCAGTGATTAACCAGGCAGTAATTCTTAAAACTATAGGATTTATTTTTCTGGCCCCCATCATCGGGATGGTCATTTCTTATTTCATATCGTTAATCATTTTATGGACCTGCCGGAGAGCCCACCCACACAGTGCAGATAAGTGGTTTAGAAGACTTCAGCTTGTGTCTTCCGGAGCCTTTAGTTTGGGTCATGGGGGAAGTGATTCACAAAAAGTGGTTGGTATCATCAGTGCCGCCATGATGGTTTATATCGCGCATTTAAACTTGCAGGGAATTCCGATTCCTGATTGGGTACATGTCTCGGAAACCATTGATGCATTGGGGCATAAACATCTTCATGTACCCGCCTGGATCCCAATTTCATGTTACACTGCCATTTCTTGTGGTACAATGATGGGGGGCTGGCGTATCGTAAAAACAATGGGTACAAAAATCACCAAAGTGACTCCTGTCGAAGGCGTTGCCGCTGAAACCGCCGGTGCAATTACCTTATTTGCAGTTTCCCAGGGATTGGGAATACCTGTTAGTACTACCCATACCATTGCAGGTGCTATCATGGGCGTTGGAATGACCAAAAGACTCTCGGCCGTTCGCTGGGGTGTGGCCTCCAACTTGCTCGTTGCCTGGGTTTTAACCATCCCCGTTAGTATGGCTATTGCCGCTTTGGTCTACCTGGCCATTACTGCTATGGGAGTCTGATTTAAATTCTTTCAAAATATTTAATGCATGTTGGCTGATATCCGACATGCATTTTTTTTTGCAATCTATTTATCTGTTTCCATCGGTTTTATTATTGCTTTACTACTACGATGGTGACACCAACGCCCTACCAACGCCCTACCAACGCCCTTGTATATAGGCAGATAATAGGTAGATAATAGGTACCAAATAGGTTGATTATTCGTTTTTGTACCTGTAAGACACCAATTTATTTCCAATTTAAAACCTATTATTACGGACTTTGGTAAGAGTCGAATAGGAGGTTGAACCGGGGTTATATATCCAGTGAGAACATGAGGTAATCTTATTGTACTGAATATCCTGTAATTTAGGTTGTTGAATTAGACACAGAATAAATCACCCTATTCGCATAAATCAAAGGTAGGAAAAAAATAATTAGGATTGAATAATTCAAAGTTTAATTCTTGGGATCATCAATCTATATTTTTTTTTATTCTTTCAGATATAAATTGCTGTCGCCGTAACTCAGAAAGCGATAGTTATTGGCTAATGCATGGTCGTAAATGGTGCGCCAATTATTGCCCAGATAGGCTGAAATCAGCAACAGCAGCGTACTTTGTGGCTGATGGAAATTGGTTATTAACCCGTCAGTAACCCTAAAACGATAGCCGGGGGCAATGATAATCTGGGTTGAAGCCGATAGGATATCCGTTTGATGTCTATCGAGCAATCCAATCAATGCATCAAATGCTTCGCTTACAGAAGGTTGATTTTCATGTTCGGTGTATGCTTCCCATTGCGATATATGAAGGTCGGTAACATCCAATTCTGGATTATTTATTGTCTGAATACCCAGCCAGTAAAGGCTTTCCAGTGTTCGTACTGAAGTAGTCCCAACTGCAATGGTTTTTCCGGAATGATCAAAATGAAGCAGTTGATTCAATAAATCACGAGTAATATAGAAATGTTCTGAATGCATTTGGTGGCCTGAGATCGTTTCACTTTTTACAGGCTGAAAGGTACCGGCCCCAACATGCAGTGTAAGTTCGGCCAGTTGGTGACCTGCATTTTTCAAATCACTGAAAACCTTTTCAGTAAAATGCAATCCGGCAGTAGGAGCAGCCACAGAACCTTTAATTTTGGAATAAACTGTTTGGTATCGTTCCAGGTCACTTTGCTCTGTAGGGCGGTTCAAATAGGGCGGTATGGGCAATGATCCTGCGTGTTCGATGATTTGGGCAAACGTGAAATCAGGATTGTTCCAGCTAAACTTTATAAGACTCTTGTTGTTCTCTGGATCAGATTGTTCTGCAACCAGTTCAATATCAGTTTCCTCAATATGAATGGTTTTTCGTAAGCGTTCACCTTTCCATTTTTTCTGGTTACCGATCATGCATTTCCAACTACAGGATTGGGTAGTCTGAAAAGCGATCTGGTAATCAGCAGGATCATAAGGATCGAGGCAGAAGACTTCAATTCTGGCCCCTGTTTCCTTCAAGAAATGAATACGGGCACGGATAACCTTTGTATTGTTGAAAACCAATAAACTATGGACAGGAAGGCACTCAGGCAATTTTTGAAACTGTTCATCGAGTATTTGCCCATTCCTCCAGATTAGCAGTTTTGACTGGTCGCGTTCGGCCAATGGATATTTTGCTATTTTAACATCAGGTAGATCATAAGCATAATCGCTTGTGGATATGCCTGTTACCTGTTCGAGTAGTTTATTCGTGTTTTCCATAGAATCTAAGGGGCAAAAATACAGATTTCAAAGGTTACGTCAAAATAACTTTGTGAAATATACAAGGCAATATAATTCTGGTTTAATATGTTGTATAATTTACTACCTTTACATATAATGTAAATTCACGACAGCAACTCACAATGGGCTATAAAGTATTTCTGGAGGAGTTTGGGTATATCCGGATGGACTAGGATTTAAATGTCCAAAGTTAAAT
>Ga0123338_10001723_pt1 | contig 20816 bp, 13 predicted proteins | sample grotaG_FD_89793 | JGI IMG/M metagenome (GOLD analysis project Ga0123338, IMG submission 89793) | Glacier valley bacterial and archeal communities from Borup Fiord, Nunavut, Canada, to study Microbial Dark Matter (Phase II) -... | ecosystem: Environmental > Aquatic > Freshwater > Ice > Glacier ...
ATTTTATAAAGCTTTCGGTATTTCTCAACAAACGACATCATCAGGTTACTTTGCCCTTCGATGGTCGAGGCAATTCGTCTGATCCTGTTGAAATCGACCTTTTCTGATGAAGGAATTTCTTCTGATTCATCAGGAAGTGACTTTGTAATTGATTGAGCGAGTGATGTAATGGGCGCAATGGAATTCATTATTTCATGCGACAGTATCCTGAAAAGCTTTTGCCACGACTCTACCTCCTTCTCGTCCAGTTCATTTCTGATATCCTGAATAGAAAGTAGAATCAATTCGTTATCTTTTGTTTTAAAAGAAGTAGCCTTCAGCGACAATTCAATCGTAGTGCGCTCTGTAACCACGGTAACTAATTTTTGTTCAAAAGGCTTGATATTCTGTACAGTTTGAAAAAGATTCCGGTTGATTCGTTCAAGTTGGTGAATATGTGTAAGCACTTTAACCGCAAGCATTTTTTTTGCTGCCGAATTGGCATGAAGTACAAAACCTTTGGAATTAAAAGTTACAATTCCTGTGGCTACATGTTCGATCAATGCCTGAAAGTATTGTTCGTGCTGTTGGTTTTCTATTTTGAGTTTCTGAATTTGCAGGTTCACTTTGTTCAGACCTTGATACAATTCCCGGATAGGTTTGCTGGTGCTGTTGGTGGGAAATAAAAGCGACGAATCGTTATTCTGAACCGATTCCATGAAATAGCTTATTTTCCGGTTTGTTGTATTTAAATATGTGATCATATTTAAAACTAAAGGAATTTCAAGAAGCAAGCACATCAGAGCAAGAATGTTTGATTCCATGAATGTCATCAGCCAACCAGCAGCCATGGCCAATGCGGCCATCAGCAATACCCTGAAAATGATCTGGAAATAGAGGTTATGACTGATCATTGTCCCGATTTTTTGATCTTGTTGTAAAGTGTCTGTCGGGTAATGCCTAATTGCTCTGCCGCAGCACTAAAATTCCCGTTATTTTTTTCAATTGCCAAACTGATCATCCGTTTTTCCATCTCTTCGAGCGTAATCTCGGGCGTTATGTTTTTCCCCGACAGGATAGGTCGCATGAAAAAATCTTCCGGTTTCAGCACATTGTTATCACTCAAAATCACGGCCTTTTCGATGGTGTGCTGCAATTCGCGGATGTTTCCGGGCCACGAATATTTAAGTAGCCTATCTTGAGCTTGTTGGTTTATTTTGAGATTTAGTTTGTTGTATTTCGACGAGTATTTTCTCAAGAAAAAATCGGCAAGCACCAGTATGTCGTTTCCCCGTTCGCGGAGTGGCGGCACTTCAATTTGAATGGTATTGATTCGGAAAAGGAGGTCTTCGCGGAACAACCCTTCGTGAACCATGCTCTCGAGGTTTTTGTTCGTCGCACAAATCAGACGAATATCGACCGACACTGTTTGATTGGAACCAATACGCGAAATCTGTCGGTTCTGAATGGCTGCCAGTAATTTAGCCTGAAGGTGAAACGATAGATTTCCAATTTCGTCAAGGAAAAGGCTGCCTTTGTCGGCCACTTCAAATTTTCCGGGACGGTTTTCGTGTGCATCGGTAAACGCACCTTTCACGTGGCCAAAAAGTTCACTTTCGAAAAGGGTTTCGGTAATGGCACCCATATCGACACTCACCAGAACCTCTTCAGTCCGTTTCGAAAGTCGATGAATTTCTTGTGCAACCAGTTCTTTTCCGGTACCGTTCTCGCCGGTAATCAGTATGTTGGCATCGGTTTTGGCGACTTTTCGAACCAAATTCAGAATATTCATCAGTTGCGGCGACGAACCAACGATGAATTTGTGATCGCGGTTGATCTCATTTTTTAATTCTTTTTCCTTCTCTTTCAGTTGGTTCACCTCTTTTTTCGAGAGGTTCAACTGAAGTGCAGATTTCAGGGTCGCCATTAATTTGGCGTTGTCCCAGGGTTTGAGTACAAAATCGGTAGCTCCTGCTTTTAGTGCTTTTACGGTTAATTCAACATCGCCGTAGGCCGTAATCATTACAACCGAAATCTCCGGATTGATTTCCCGTATGCGCTTCAACCAGTAAATCCCTTCGTTTCCGGTATTTATTGCGGCACTAAAATTCATGTCGAGTACAACAAGATTATAATCATTTTTTCGCAATTCGGTGGGTATCTGGTTTGGATCAGAAAGGGTAGTGACAGACTGGAATTCAGGAGTAAAGAGAATCTCAAGGGCACTTAAAATGCTTTTGTTGTCATCAACAATCAGGATGTTGCCTTTCGCCATTTTTTTTGTAAAAGTACAAGCCTTTAAAATTAAAACCAATAAAGTGTCTAATTTTTTTACAAATATTGTCCATTATTTTTACCGTTTCGTTTTGATGTTTTATATGTATAGACTGATATGCAGAAAGTTGCATTTTTGGCATTATTCTGGCACAGTGAATTAAAAATACTAAGTGAGAAAATGCAAAACCGGAGAAAACAAATCTTACTGCTGATTATTCTGTTTCTGAACATTCATTTGGATGCTCAGGAAAATTGGTCGCTGAACAAATGTATTTCGTACGGAATAAAAAACAACTTGCAATTACACGATGCTGAAATGAGCGAAAAGATTGCCAGAGTTAATTACCAAAAATCGAAATGGAGCCTTTTGCCCGGTATTTATGCAGGAGCCGATGCCGGAATGAACTATGGACGTTCGGTTGACCCAAACACCAATGGCATTATCAACACTTCGTTTTTCAACAACTCATACTATCTTGGAGCCTCGGTCGATTTATTTCGCGGGTTCATGCTGCAAAACCGGATCAGGTATCAGAAATTCAGGAAAGAAGCAGCAGAAAATAAACGGACAAATGCCACCGACGACCTGGCTTTTGAACTGATGAACGCCTTTTATAATGTTGTTTATCAGGAAGAATTGCTGAAAATTGCCAATGAGCAAAAGACCATCTCGGAATTGAATGTGAAAAAAACCGGGATTCTGGTCGCTACTGGATTGAAAGCGCAAACCGAACTGCTCGAAGTAAAAGCCAACTTTGAAAAGGATGAACTGTTTTGTATTCAAACGGTTAATAACATCGAATCGGCCTGGATCAGGTTGAAAAAGGCGATGAACCTTCCGCCTGACCAAAAAATTGAATTGGTCGGTCAGGACGAAGATACGATCGCCGCCGATGAAATAACGGCCAATATTGCCGAACTTTTCAAAGAGCATAGCCAACGATCGCCATTTATCCGGATGTCTGAAAACGAATGGGAAGCCAGTTTGAAAGATATAAATGTTCAAAAAGCGGGATTCTTTCCTTCCATCAGGCTTCATGCAGCTTATAATACAGGCTTTTACGAAACGAACAAAGATGCCAGCCAGCAAACCATCGCTTTCAGAAGCCAGATAAAAAACAACCAAAGCCAGTTTATTGGGGCAAGCCTGAGCATCCCAATTTTTAGCAAAAATGCGATCAGGTTTGATGTCAGGCAATCGAGACTTTTTTCGGAGCAGGCCGAAACGAAGTTCAACCAGTCGAAGCAAAACCTTTTGTACGAAATGCAACAAAATTACAACGATCTGACCGCAGCCTGGAAAGAACTTCAACAATCCCGGAATCAGTTGGAAGCCGATAAATTGGCTTATCAGGCAGCGCAAAAGAAATTCGATCAGGGAATGACCAATGCCATTGAATTTTATACGGTTAAAAACCGTTTGGCGAATACAACCAGTCAAGTTTTGCACTCGAAGCTGACCCTCGAAATTAAGAATCGCACGCTTGATTTTTACAAGGGAATGCGGTTTTGGGAATAAGCAGAGAGAAGGAAGACAGGAAAAATGGAATAGCGAACAAAGAGTAAAAAATACATCGAATTCAGTTCACTCGATTTAATAGTTGGTGGCTGAGCTTGTCGAGGTTCAAACTTGAAATTTTTTAGTCATGGGAATGGATAAAATCATAGAAAAGAAAAAAGGTCTGAGGCCAAAACACATTATCTGGATAGCCGGAGCATTGACATTCGCCTTTTTATTGTATAAAGTAATTTTTGCTGAAAACAGTTCCACCTTTAGGTCTGAAATAGACAAGCTGACTATTAGCACTGTAGAAAACGGTCTGTTTAACGATTACATCACGGTAATTGGTAATGTTGAGCCTATTACAACAATTTATCTGGATGCTATCGAAAGCGGACAAATTCAGGAAAGGCTGATTGAAGAAGGCTCAATGGTTCAGAAAGGAGATGTGATTCTTCGCCTCGAAAACAGGCAATTATACCAGACCATCTTGAACAGCGAAGCAGCCCTGGCCGAAAAGGAAAACTACCTGCGGAATACGCGCATCAACTTCGAAACAGAATTGATTCAGTCGCGCAAAAACCTGTTGGACAACCGCTACCGCCTGAACCGAAAAAAAAGGACATTCGAGCAGTACGATGCTCTTTTCAAAGAGCAACTGATTTCGAAGGAAGATTTCCTCCAGGCAAAAGAAGATTTTGAATACGAAAGTAATATGCTCGAGATCAATAAAATTAAATCGAAAAACGATTCGCTAATCCGTTTGACTTCGATGCAATCTCTCGAAACCGACCTGGTGAAAATGCGTCAGATGCTTGTGCTGGTGCGCGAACGACTCGACAACCTGAAAGTGAAAGCACCGGTCGACGGCCAATTGGGGATGCTGGATGCCGAAATCGGACAGCGAATCAATGAGGGACAGCGAATTGGCCAGATAAACGTTCTCGACAACTTTAAGATCAATGCCATGATCGACGAACATTACATCGATCGTGTTATCCGCGATCTTCCGGCCACTTTGGATCGCAATGGGTCGAACTTCAAACTCAGGGTAAAAAAAGTTTTTCCGGAAGTGCGCAACGGTCAGTTTAAAATCGACATGGTTTTTGATGGCAGTTCGCCCGACAATATCCGCACCGGGCAAACCTACCACATCAAGCTCGAATTAGGCGAATCAGCCAAAGCGGTGATGTTGCCGCGCGGCGGATTTTTCCAGAGCACAGGTGGTCAATGGGTTTATATACTGAATGATAAAGGAAACGAAGCAACAAAACGAAATATAAAAATTGGCAAGCAAAACCCACAATATTACGAAATTCTCGAAGGTTTAAAAGCTGGCGAAAAAGTGATAACGTCTGGTTATGAGATGTTTGGAACGAACGACCGGATTGTGCTGAAGTAAGTGGTGCGAATCAGAATTTACGAGATTTATTGATTTAAAGGATTTTAAAATGGGAAATGGAAAGCGGCAAGACGCAATCCGGTGGAGGCACTGAGGTACAAATAATACATTCAAATTTTTCCAAAATTATTAATACATAAAATCATGATTAGAACACAGAATCTTACAAAAATCTTTCAAACCGAAGAGATCGAAACCAGTGCGTTAAACCAGGTGAACCTACACATACAGAAGGGTGAATTTGTAGCCATCATGGGGCCTTCGGGCTGCGGCAAGTCAACTTTGCTGAACATTATCGGCCTGTTGGACAATCCAAGTTCTGGAGAGTATTATTTCGACAATCAGGAAGTTGGAGCGTTCAAAGAACGAAACCGTACATTACTCCGTAAAGGGAATATCGGTTTTGTGTTCCAGAGTTTTAACCTGATTGACGAACTCAATGTGTATGAAAACGTAGAACTTCCGCTCATTTACCTGAAATTGAGCGCCAAAGAGCGCAAGGAAATGGTCGAAAAAGTGCTCGAACGGATGCAGATCAGCCACCGAAAGAAACATTTTCCGCAGCAACTTTCCGGAGGACAGCAGCAGCGTGTGGCCATTGCCCGTGCCGTGGTGGCCAACCCCAAGCTGATTCTGGCCGATGAGCCAACCGGTAACCTCGACTCGAAAAACGGACTGGAAGTGATGAACCTCCTCACCGAGTTAAACCGCGAAGGAACCACGATTGTAATGGTAACACACTCAATGCACGACTCCGAATTTGCCCACCGGGTGATTAATTTATTTGACGGACAAGTGATTACGGAAGAGGTGAAAAATAGGATGGGGGAATTGCTGGTGTAAGAAGCCCCTCCTAACCTCCCCGAAGGGGAGGAACAAACGAAAACGTCTGAATCATGATTTACCTGATGAAAGGATGAACAGGATTTTAACCGATAATACTAATCCTGAAAATCTGATAATCCTGACGATTCTGAAAAGGAGTTCGGACAATGGAAAAGCAGCAACCCGGAACCCGGTGGAGGCGTTGAGGTATGAATAAAAATAATCAGATAGAAACATAGAAGAATATACAAAATCAAAATTAACCAATAACTCATGTTCAAAAACTACATCAAATTGGCCTTTCGAAACCTGCTCGGACAGAAAGGCTATTCTTTCATCAACCTGCTCGGGTTGATAACCGGTATTACGTCTTTTATCCTCATTGTCTGCTGGATCCAATCCGAAATGTCCTACGACTCGTTTCATCAGGACAAGGAAAATATTTACCGTGTTGATCTTAAACTGTTCGAAGAAGACAAACTCGAACAGTATTCGGCCGCGGCAATTCCGGCTATTGGCCGCGAAATAAAACGCCACTTTCCGGAAGTTAAGGAATACACCCGTTTCAGCCGTGCTGAAGGTGTGATTAGCTACGGCGATATCCGGTTCAAGGAAGCCGAAATGTTTTATGCCGAACCTTCGTTTTTCTCCATGTTCTCGTTTCCGCTCCTGAAAGGAACCGCCGATACTGCACTGCTGGCCGTGAACAAAGCAGTCCTTTCCGAATCGGCTGCGCATCGCTATTTTGGCAACACCGATCCAATCGGCAAAGTGATCGCCTACAACGGAACCGACAAATATGAAGTATCGGGCATCTCTAAAGATGTACCCGCGAACTCTCATTTTAAGTTCGAAATACTTCTTTCGTCCCAAAACCTGATTAACCGCTACAGGTGGATCGATTCTAATTGGTTCGGCGCAAATTTTTACACCTATGTGAGGTTAGCTCAGGGAACTGATGTGAAGGCATTGGAGGCCAAAATCACTCAACTTCCGCAACAATTTATCGGCGATTTCATGAAAGAGGCGTATTTTTACTACGAATTTAATCTTCGGAATCTGAGCGATATACATCTGCATTCGTCAATCAGCAACGAATTATCGGTAAACGGAAGTTTCCGGAGTATCACCTTTTTGGGTATCATTGCCGTGTTGGTATTGCTTATTGCTTACATCAACTACATTAACCTAACCACCTCGCGCGCGGCTGAACGGGCAGCCGAAGTGGGTGTCCGCAAAGTTCTGGGAGCCATGAAAAAACAGTTGATCAGCCAATTTTTAACCGAATCGGTATTGCTGAATGTACTGGCTCTGATCATCAGTGTGGCTGCCGTTTTTCTGTTAGCACCTTTGTTTAGGCACCTCTCCGGAAGTTCGATTCATCTAAATGTATCGCTACTGGGAGCACTCTTTTTCATTTTGCTTGTAATGGCAATTTTGCTAACTGGACTTCTTCCCGCTTTTTACCTTTCGCGTTTTGTGCCAACAGCAGTGCTGAAAGGCAAAGGCCAAACCGGTTCGCGTGGGATGGCGTTGTTTAAAAATGGCATGGTCGTTTTCCAGTTTGCCATTTCGGTTATATTGATTTCGGGAACCATCCTGATCAATCGTCAGCTTCAATTTGTGCAGAATCAGGATTTGGGCATTGATATAGACCGTACGCTAATTGTGGAAGGACCTCAAGCCATTCAGTCCAATGCCTATGCCGAACATTTACTGGCTTTCAAGTCCGACCTGCTGCAACAGTCTGAGGTCAAAAGTATGACCGTTTCGAGTTGTATTCCGGGAAAAGAAATTACCTGGAACCCTGTGTACGGAAAACTGGTGAATGGCACCAACACTGAAAAGAAAATTGATATGATTGGCATTGACGAAGATTTTGTTACGACATATGGATTAAAACTACTGGCAGGCCGCAATTTCGACCAACCTTTTCAGAAACAAATCAATCAACTCATACTGAATGAATCGGCTGTAAAATATCTTGGTTTTGCCAATGCGGATGATGCCATTGGCAAAGAATTGGTCGGCGATCAGGGCAATGCGCACGTGATTGGCGTGGTACGCAATTTTAATCAACGTTCGCTCAAGCAACTGCCACAGCCCATTGTTTTTTCGAACCATCCGTGGAACCAATACTATTCCATCAAAGTCAGCCAGGCCAGTCTCGATCGTCTGATACTCTACCTCGAAAAAACGTGGAACTCCCAGTTTCCGGGTAATCCGATTCGCTATTTCTTCCTCGACGACTATTTCAACAACCAATACCAAGCTGACCGCAAATTCGGGCAATTCTTCCAGTTATTCTCTATGCTCGCCATTTTTATTGCATGTTTGGGACTCTTGGGACTATCATCATACACTATTTCGAGCCGCACCAAAGAAATTGGTGTGCGCAAAGTGAATGGCGCAAAAATAAGTGAGGTACTTATTCTGCTTAACAAAGACTTCGTAAAATGGGTATTGGTTGCCTTTGTAATTGCCACTCCGATAGCTTACTACGCCATGTACAAATGGCTCGAAAACTTTGCCTATAAAACCGAATTAAGCTGGTGGATATTTGCCCTCGCTGGAGCTTTGTCGTTGGGAATTGCGTTGCTCACGGTAAGTTGGCAAAGCTGGCGGGCAGCAACGCGGAATCCGGTGGAGGCGCTGAGGTATGAATAACAACGTCAGAATCAAGATTTACTGGATAATACGATAAAAAGGATTTTAAAACGATAATACTGATCCTGAAAATCTGAAAATCCTGAATATCCTGATTCTGACGATGGTTGGCAAAGCTGGAAAGCGTCGCGAATTAACCCCATTGAAGCGTTGCTCCATGAATAGTTCCCATTTGATAAATTTTAAAATTCAAATAAGTAGAATGAAAACAAAAACTAATTGAAAAAATATGGACTGGAGAGGATCGTATTTTTATCAAATTCACGGTAATGGTTCACCGGGATGCCCTGCCCACAGAGCTTAAGAAGAAATCGGGATATTTGTTTTAAGCCGTTTTTTAATACAAACAATAATATAGACAATTATGAGGAAACATCATTTTCTTTTCATGCTGATGTATTTTTTTCATGTGAATTTTTCGGGAGCTCAATCAGGTTACCCAATAGAAGTCGAGAATAGGATAAAACAAGTTGAAAACAGGCTAATGAGTTGGGTGCAAACTCAGGATACCTTAAAGTGGTCATTAAAACAGCGCATGGACTTTTATAAAATTCAAGGCCTAAGTGTTGCAGTAATTAACGAATACAAAATTGAATGGGCAAAAGGTTATGGCTGGGCCGACACTTCTGTACACAAAGCAGTTACCCCACAAACACTTTTTCAGTCAGCTTCGATAAGCAAATCATTAAATGGAGTAGGCGTTCTAAAGCTTGCGCAAGATAAAAAGCTTGATTTAAATACCGACATTAACCAATACCTAACTTCCTGGAAGTTTCCATATGATTCATTGTCCAAAAACAAGAAAATTACAGTTTTAAACCTTTTAAGCCATACGGCAGGATTGAACATGACCGGGTTTCCTGGTTATTCGCAAGTGGATAATTTACCAACTATACCGCAAATCCTTGACGGCAAAAAAAATTCAAATACACCCGCAGTCCGGTCGCAATTCGAGCCAGGCTTGAGATCGCAATATTCCGGCGGTGGGGTCACAATATCGCAGCTTATTGTTATTGATGTTTCCCGTCAACCTTACGAAAACTATATGTGGCAAAGCGTTTTAAAACCAATAGGTATGACAAACAGTTCTTTTGCGCAGCCTCCATCTGATGATAAGAAACATTTACTGGCAACCGCTTACCGCACCGACGGCAAAAAGCTCGATGGTAATTATCACATTTATCCGGAGCAAGCTGCTGCTGGGCTATGGTCCAATCCAAGCGATTTATGCAAATACATTATCGAAACCCAACTGTCTTTTTTGGGCAAATCCGAAAAAGTCCTTTCGGCTGAAATGACCAGATTAAGGTTAACCCCTTATCTGGAAGGTCCGGTTGCGTTAGGGGTTTTTATTGAAAACAGGGGAGGGACAAAATATTTTCAGCATACCGGCAATAATGAAGGTTTTACATGCACGTATTATGGTAGTTTGTCCGAAGGTAAGGGGGTTGTGGTAATGCTAAATTCTGATAATGGCGCAATTCTGGACGAGATCGTGAATAGTGTCTCGAGCGTATACCAATGGAAAGATTTTTACAATCCAGTTATTAAGAAAGTGATTTCAGTTCCTGAACAAACACTCTCGCTTTTTGCCGGAAAATATATGCTAAACGGGGAATCTATCATTATTTCAAAGGATGGGGAAGAACTTATTTTTAACTTTAGAAATATGCCATGGAAGATGTATTTTACTTCGAAGGTGGATTTTTTTGTTTCAGAATTTCGGGCCGATCTCAAATTTTTAATGGATGCTGATGAAAAGGTTAACGGTTTCAGTGTATTTGGTCAAACGGCAAATAAAGTTGAATAGAATTGGAGAAAACTATCGTATAACTGGCAATATTTCATCTTTATTACTTAATAAATATCCTACAAAATATTAGTAAAACCATGATAAAGAAGAATCTGATGGCAATAAGCCTATTCTTGCTGGGAACGATTATAAATTCACCAGCTCAAACCAATAAACAATCTATTCCCGTTTCTCAGGTATTCCCGAGTCAAATTATTCTTTCAAATCTTCATACTCTGTCAATCCACATTAAGGATCCGGTTATTCACGATTCGGTCTTCCATTTTCTGAAGGACAAACTCAAATTGCCTGTGTATTATAATCCAATAGCACTCGGCGAACGAAGGTATGCCGGGATATTTGCCGGAAACCTGGTTTTGGAACCCTGCGGTCCGTACACTCAATTTAGCTACGCAACCGATTTCAGGGCAATTTTCTTTGGATTAAATTTTGAAACCGATGACTCCATTTCTTCAGTAGCTAAAGTGCTTGAGAATTTAAACATGAAGTTCGAAAGTGACGACAAAGAATACATTTATCCCCAAGATCCCGCTCTGGTTGGAGAAAATACCTTTATTGGCATTTCGAACAGTCACGAGAAAGATAGAGACCATGCCAAAATGGATTCGCTTAAACTGGCAATGAATGGTAAATATACAGATGGTTTGGGAATCGAATACGTGAATGAAATTCAGGTAGGATATCCCGGAAACCAAAACTTAGAACGTTGGAAAGTATTAATCCACCCTTCTGATTTAGATAAGGACCAGGTTTGGCATGTCTCCAACAAGCTGAATATCCGTTTCGTGCCCGACAAGATAAAAGAGGTAAAAGGGATAACTTTTAAAGTGAAATCACTTGAAAAGGCAAAAAAATATCTCGCACAAAACAACATCACTTTCATTCAGAATCGGAAAAATATTCTTCTGGATAGGTCTGGCACCTTTGGTCTAACTATTAATATGGAGGAATAAAAAATCAAAGTATAAAGAATTACCATGAAAACAATCTGCTTATTCCTGTCAATAATTTTAAGCGCCGTAACGGTGCTTTCGCAGCCCAAAACCAACCTTTCCGGAAACTGGGTGGCCAAATCGGGCACTCCTGACAATCCGGGGGAGGTCTATTTTCACTTTACGCATTTCGCCGACAGCCTCAAAATCAAAGTTTCACTTCCCATGTTTGGCGATAAATATCTAAATATGCCGCTTCCGTCGATTTCTTTAAAAAGTGACACTATCCGGTTCGCGACTTTTGATGGAATGTATTTGCCTGAAAAAGACCAGATTTCGGCCAATATCAATTTTCTGTACGATGCCATTCCTTTTACCCTTTCGCGAATCAAGGATGTTGGCAAGCCGGTTTTGGACACGGCTAAAGTGTCAGGGAAACAACCTGCCTGGACTTTTGAAGCCGATGGACGGGTTTGGTCATCGCCCATACTTCACCATGAGCAACTGTTTTTTGGATGCGACGATTCGTGCTTTTATACGTTGAACTCCGCCAGTGGTCTGTTGATCAGAAAATTCAGGACGGGCGGAAAAGTGCGGGGCAAAGCAAGCATTTCAGGAGAAAACCTGGTTTTTGCCAGCGACGATGGTCTGGTGTATTGCCTAAACAGCAAAACGGGCAAAGTTGTTTGGAATTCGAAAATCAACAATGGGAAATACCTTCGAAAAGAGCCTTCGATAACCGACGGAACATGGGATTATGCAATTTCATCGCCCATTGTTTCAGGAGAAAACATTTACGTTGGCAGCGCCGACTCGTGCCTTTATGCACTACATGCCCAAACCGGAAAGCTTCAGTGGAAATTTAAAACCGACCAAATTATTCGCGCTACTCCGCAGGTTTCGGGCCAATTGGTATATTGCGGAAACTGGAGTGGGAAATTTTATGCGGTTGACAGCAAATCTGGAAATCAGGTGTGGATGGCCGATTTTCACCAGCCAATCCTTTCGCAACCGGCAATAACCGATAACCGGTTGATCATTGGAAGCCGCCATGCCTGGTTGTGGTGCCTCGACGCACAATCAGGCAGGGAAATCTGGAAATACAACTACTGGTGGTCGTGGGTCGAATCGAGTCCAGTGATCGTAAACGGAACCATTTACATCGGCAGTTCTGATTTAAAACGAGTTTTAGCCATCGAGCCCGAAACAGGGAAAACCAAATGGAGTTTTCGAACTTCAGGCTATTCCTTCGCTGCGGTCAGCATCGATCAGTCAACCGCTTACATGGGAAGTATTGAGTCGGATTCCGAACGCAAGGCATCGGGCTTTTTGTACCTGCTAAACTGGGAAACAGGCATTCTCATCGAAAAAATTGAAGTTCCTTCGGGAAAATCTAGCTATTTGAACGGGATTTACGGTGGAATAGCGGTTGGAAAAACCATGTATTATGCTGCAAGTTTAGGAGGGAAAATTATGGCCTTCAAAAAATAATCTAACCAATAATCAACGACTCCCAAATCATGAACCTGAATTACCTTAGAATATTTTTTCGAAACCTGAAACGGTACAAGCTGATATCGGCAATCAATCTGGCAGGTCTCTCCATTGGAATATTAAGCTCGCTTTTTATTCTCGAATACGTTTTTTACGAACGAAGCTTCGATGACTACCATGAAAAAGGAGATCAGATTTACCGGCTGGTATACGACCATTATCAAAACGAAAAACTGCAATGGCAAACAGCCAATTCCTTTTTCCCTTCAGGAAAATGGCTGAAAGAAAATTACAGCGAAGTACTCGATTATGCGGTGATATCCCGAAAATACAACATCACGGTAAGTTACGATAACCAGATTGGCGACAAGATTTATTACAATGAAGCCAAAACTTATTACGCTAGCAGTTCGCTTTTCAACTTGTTTACAATTCCACTGGTACAGGGTTCGGCCAATTGTCTCGACCAACCCAATATGGTTGCCGTATCAGAACAAACAGCCGAGCGATATTTTGGAAAAGATAATCCGATTGGCAAACTGATTACGGTTAACAGTAACGAAAAATATACTGTTACCGCTGTTTACCGCAATATACCAACCAATTCGCACCTGCAAACCGGCTTTCTGTTTTCATTGCCAACCATAACCAATAACCAGCAATGGCTAAATACGAATTGGGCCTACGACTACTTTCATACTTATTTATTGTTGGAAAAAGGTGTCGATGCAGAAGAGTTTTGTAAACGTGCCACTCCCGACATGGTTAACCGGAACTACCTGGCCGATCAGAATGCCAGTCAACTGCGTGATGAGTTTTTTATGCAGCCGCTGACCGATATTCACCTGTATTCGAACATCGAATACGAAACTGAACCGCCGGGGAATTGGCGGACAACCAATATTTTGTTTGGTTTTGCCATTTTTCTTCTGGCCGTCGCTTGGATTAATTACATCAACCTGATAACCGCCCGGTCGATAGACAGGGCCAAAGAAACAGGCATAAAAAAAATAAACGGAGCCAGCAGAACCAGCTTGATAACCCAATTCATTGTTGAAGCATTTTTGTTTAACCTGATGTCACTTTTGCTGACAATAGGTTTGTTTGTCCTGATCAATCCGGCTTTTCAAACCATCACTAATATTCGTAACTTCAGTCTGCTTACTTATACCGCCTTTCTTTGGACCGGCGTTTTGGTTTTCATTTCCGGAATACTGATTTCGAGCATTTATCCCGCGTTGATACTCTCATCGTATAAGCCTGTCTTGGTTTTGAAGGGGAAATTTAAGAACTCGGCACACGGACTTTTATTCCGAAAATTCCTGGTAACTGCTCAGTTTATTATATCCATTGTTTTATTGATCGGAACATTAATCACTTTCCGGCAGGCTTCATTCCTGATGAAAAAAGAAATGGGTGTTAATTATAATTCGAGTTTGGTAATTAAGGCTCCGCAAACTGCCGACAACCCGGAAGTCCGCTTCAATAAATTGATACTCTTTAAAAACAAAAGCCTTGAATTACCCGAAGTTCAGGATTTTACTTTTACGTCAGATATCCCGGGTCAGGAAATTAATAACTGGTTTGCCGGAAGGCGCAAAGGATTTGACGGTAGCGACATCAAGGCTTATTTTCAAATTGCAGGCGACAATCAGTTTATAGACTTTTATAACATCAGGATTTTAGCTGGAAGAAAATTTCATCAGAACGAGACTGCGGTTCAACGAACAGTTCTGATGAATAAGCTTGCTATTGAACGTTTTGGATATACCCGTCCGGAAGATGCCGTCAATCAGATTATTGTCGCCGGTCAGCAGGAAGAATGGCAGGTTGTGGGTATTGTTGATGACTTTTTTTATAAATCAATAAAAACAGCTCCCGTTCCTACGGTTATCACTCTTGATAATCCTGCAAAAAACTACCTGACCTTTAGATTGAATGACAGCTCATCACAGTCTTTTGCAGCGCTTGTCCCCAAACTTAGGGCACTCTATGAATCTATATTTCCGGATCAACCATTTGAGTATTTTTCGCTCGACGATAAAATGCGGCTCGACCTGAAACCCGACCAAACTTTCGCTTCCGTATTTTCGGTGTTTTCGGTCCTGGCTATCCTGATTGCTGTGATCGGAATCGTCGGTTTGTTATTAATAACAATCAATCAAAACATGAAAGAATTTGGCATCAGAAAAGTTTTGGGTGCCGAAATTGGCGATGTTTTCAGGGTACTCTCCCGACAATTGTTAATTCAGTATTTGGTAGCTATGATGGTGGCCATGCCTTTATCGTATTACGGGTTCGAGAATTGGTTTCTCTCTTCTTACATCCACCGGATTGACCTTAATATTTGGATATTTTTAGTTCCGGTAGTGTTGATCGGGCTGGTTATTTTTGCCGTGATTTATCTCGTGTCGGCTAATGCTTATCGGCTAAGAGTAGCGCAGGTGCTGCAATACGAGTAAAATTTTTAATTTTTAGTGCAACATAATTCATGATTTAGTGGTCACATGTATATATCAAAAAATAAAAAGCCATGAAAAAATTTAGTTTACTAATTCTTTTAACCTCGACCATCCTTGGGTCGTGTTTTGCTACAAACAAACTGGGGAAAATCAGCTTCAGCATCCCCTATAAACAGTACAAATTAGAAAATGGCCTCGATGTCATTCTGCATCAGGATAAATCCGACCCTTTAGTTGCAGTGGCCATTCAGTACCATGTTGGCTCCAACCGCGAGGAGTCAGGAAAAACCGGCTTTGCACACCTTTTCGAACACATGATGTTCCAGGAATCGGAAAACATCGGGCAGGACCAGTATTTCAGCAAAATTCAGGGGGCTGGCGGAACGCTGAATGGCGGGACCGGCAGTGATGGAACTGTTTATTACGAAATTGTACCCAAAAATGCTCTCGAAATGGGTTTGTGGATGGAATCCGACCGAATGGGTTTTTTCCAGAACTCGGTTACCCGAAAATCGTTTTCCAACCAGCAAAATGTGGTGCTAAACGAAAAACGCCAGACCGAAGACAACAAGCCGTATGGATTCAATAACTGGGTAATTGCCAAAAATTTGTATCCCAAGGGGCATCCGTACATCTGGACCGTAATCGGTGAGATGACCGACCTTACCAGTGCCACTGTTGAGGATGTAAAGGTGTTTCATTCAAAATTTTATGTACCCAACAATGCAACGCTGGTCATTTCGGGCGATTTTGAAGAGGCAGAGGTAAAAACACTGGTTCAAAAGTATTTTAGCGAAATTCCAGCGGGCAACCCGGTGGCCGATTTGCCCAAAATGCCAGTACAGCTTCAGGAAACTAAGAAAGTCTTCCACGAAGACAATTATGCCACGATACCCCAGCTTACCCTAATTTGGCCGGTTGCACCGCTGTTTTCAGATGATGCTTATGCACTGAATTTCCTTGCCCGTATTGTCGGAAACGGCAAAAAATCGCCCCTCAACCAAATCATCGTTAACGAACAAAAACTGGCAGGGAATGTCGAGGTTTACTACAATGCCATGGAGTTGGCCGGACAATTTACAATTTCAGTAAAAACCAATCCCGACATTAGCCTGACGAATGCTGAAAGAGCCATTTTTGAATCTTTCGAACGATTCGAAAAACAACGCATCAGTACTTCTGATATGGAGCGGATTAAAGCCCGCCTCGAAACCGACTTTTATAACACCATCAGTTTAGCCATGGGAAAAGCTTACAGACTGGCTTTCTACAACGAGTATGCCGGTTCTCCGGATTACATTCAGACTGAAATTAAAAAAATACAGTCGGTAACTTCTGAAGATGTAAAACGGGTGTAAGAAAAATACATCAGAAACAAACCTTTCCTGGCCACTAGTTTTGTACCAAAAGGGAAGACCGCACTGGTTGCAGAAAATTCGGTTAATGCCGGAATTGTTGAAGAGAAAATATCGACGACTGCAAAAACCGAAGCGGGCGAAATCAACGAGGAACCCATCAGGAAAACGCCTTCAAAGTTCGACCGCTCAATTGAACCGGCTTCAGGAGAAGACCCTGAATTCAAGCTCCCAAAGGTGTGGACAGTAAAAATTTCCAATGGAATTAAGGTTTCAGGAATTGAGCATAAAGACGTTCCGCTCATCCAATATTCGCTGGTTATTGAAGGTGGGCATTTATACGAAACGGTGGAAAAATCGGGAACAGCCGCACTGTTGGCCAAAATGTTGATGGAAGGCACACTCAACAAAACTCCTGAAGAACTGGAAGAATCCATTGAAATGATGGGTGCCGGAATAAATGTAAACGGAGGACGCGAAGACGTTTCAATCAACGTAAATACTCTGTCGGCAAACTTTGAAAAAACACTGGCCTTGGTTAAAGAAATACTGCTGTTACCACGTTGGGACGAAGAAAGATTTACTATTGCGAAGATGAAAATGATTAACGAAACCCGCAGAAACAGTGCTAATCCGAATTATATGGCCGCTATTAACTTTTACAAAATAATTTATGACGGGAACAGTGTTCTTGGAATATTGCCCACCGGAACTGTTGAATCGTTGGAGTCGATCACGATGGAAGACCTGAAAGCTTTTTACAACACCTATTTTTCTCCGGCAATTGCCCGTTTTCACATTGCAGGCAACATCAGTCAGAAACGGGTGAAAAAAGCGATAGAACAGCAATTTCCCGATTGGAAATACCGCGAAATTGTGAAACCTGTCATCAAAATTCCTAAAACTCCCGAAAAAGGTGAAATCTATTTTGTTGATGTTCCACATGCCAAACAATCGGTTATTTACATGGGCTATGCCAGCATCAACAGGTCACATAATGACTTTTTCCCGGTAACCGCAATGAACCACAAACTTGGCGGTTCTTTCAGCAGCAATCTGAACATGGTTCTTCGCGAACAAAAAGGCTTTACTTGCAGTGCCCGATCGGGGTTTGCAGGATTTAAATACCACGGTAATTTTACCGCCAACACCAGTGTACGTTCCGATGCAACACTCGAAGCGATTGAAACGATAAAAAGCGAAATCGAAAAATGCAGGCAGGGAATCAGCGACGAAGACCTGAAATTCACCAAAAATGCCCTTTTGAAATCGAAATATCGCGAATACGAAACATTGGGGTCACTGCTGAACATGTTGCAGGAGATTGGCAGTTACCAGCTTCCGATGGATTTTATCAAACAGGAAGAAGCTTTCCTGAAAAACTACTCAGATGACAAGCACAAAGAACTGGCTGCAAAATACCTCGATCCTTTCCGGATGTGCATTTTGGTGGCCGGCGATGCCAAAACACAGTTAAAACCACTCGAAAAACTTGGAATGGGTACACCGGTTTTGCTCAATCCAGATTCGGGTAAAATGGCTGGTAAATAACGCGCAGGTGCTGCAATACGAATAGGATTCTGTCAATGGTAATTTCAAGTTTGAATGTAACTTTTTATGGTTCCAACCGTCTTGAAGCAAACTAGTCATACAAGTTCATAAACCACTAAAATTCAATTCTATGAGATTATTAGATTCATTTCTTATTCTCCTGATAATGCTGGTTGCTTTGCCGGCAACCAGGACTGAAGCATGTACAGCCTTCCTGATGAAATCGGGCAACAAAGTGCTTGTTGGCAATAACGAAGATGGCAGCAATCCTGAAACCCGAATCTGGACAGTTCCCTCAGGGTCAAAAGGTACTTTCGGCCGTGTCTGTTTCGGGTTTAACGACCTTTCGGCACAAGGCGCTGTAAACGAAAAAGGGCTTTGGTTCGATGCATTTGGACTTCCATCCGAACCAACTTATCCGGTCAGGGGCGAAATATACCCCGGCGACCTTCAAGACCTGATTATGGCCGAATGCACCACAGTGAACGATGTTATTGCTATGCTGAAGAAATACAACCGGTCGCAAATGACACGTTACCAGTGGATGTTTAGCGATCGTGAAGGAAATTCAATTATTGTTGAAGCCGACACCATCATACAGAGACAGGGAAACTTTCAGGTGGTTACCAACTTCAGGAATTCGAAGCACCCTGCCGGGAAAGGATACGAATGCGACCGTTACCAAACTGCAACCAAACTGCTCGGCAATTGCAAAGAGGCCAATCTGCAAACGATGCGAAAAATCTTGTCCGACACTCATTCTGAAGGCCAGGATGTCACGCTATATTCCTACATAGCCGACCTGACCAACGGATTAATTTACGTTTATCACTTTCATAACTTCGAAAATGTTGCGGTTTTAGACATTCGCCGCGAGCTGGCCAAGGGTAGTCAGGTTTACAAGTTGGCTGATTTGTTTCCTACGACCGTTGCTGCCGAAACATTTGCATATTGGGCCCGAAAAACGCTGACCGACCTTAAAAAGTCAAGATTTTTCACCGGATTTGATTTTAAATCGTTAGCCGGTTACTGCGGCGATTATTTGATTTCAGAGCCCGATATCATGTTGAGGCAATTAATAACGATTACTAAAAGTGATACAACTTTGAATCTGCATTTGAATGGAGGTGGCAGCTATGAATTGATACCCGACTCGCCAAAATCATTTTCAATGCTTGGGTACGGCGGCCTCGATTTTAAGTGCACCTTCAATGAAGCTTCTAATCTTGCGACAGAAGAAATATCGGTTGAAGGTGGCGGCCTGTCAATCAAGGCAAAACGGATGAAATAAATCACGGGCTTTTGGTTGCTGGATAACCATCGTTAACTGTGATTCACTCACAATTCGGCCTTTCAGTCAAAATTATTAACAAATTCTGTAAAATTATTTGTCAGCCCACATTGACGCTAAATATCCAAAAAACTGATAATAAATATATTGTCATCGTGGTACGGTTTTTGAGTACTTCGGCAAACTGAAACCCGGAAATTTCAAACGATAAAACTATGTATCGAACATTTTTCAAAATTGCCCTGCGTTACCTTTGGCGCAACAAAACTTACAGCATTCTCAATTTTGTATGCCTCACTTTTGGACTAACCTGCGCCATTGTGGCTGTACTTCACATCTCCAATGCGCTGAGTTTCGATCAATTTCATCAAAATTACAATCGTTTGTATTCGGTCGAAGCTTATGTCACCTATTTCAATGGCGATAAGTTCCCGAAACAATATTTATCGGCATCACTAACTGATAATATGAGAACTCAGGCTCCTGAAATCGAAGATTTATCTCGTGTGGCTGAACGCGATTTTTCCTTCGTCAGTGGCGATAAAACATTTACTGAAAACGGGTATTTTGCCGACAGCAATTTCTTTGACTTGTTTTCATTTCCCCTGATTCAGAACAAAACCAATGTTTTAAACGACCAAAACTCGATTGTGATTTCGGAACAAATGGCCATGAAATTCTTCGAAAGCACTGATTGTGTTGGCAAAACTTTAGTGATGAAAGACGGTGAAAGGCAGAAATCATATTCAGTTTCCGGAGTATTCCGGCGTGTTCCCCGGCAGTCTGTCATGCAATTCGATTTTGTAATTCCGTTCTCTAAATTCCTGGCCGAGAATAGCTGGGCATCTGAAACAGGTGCTACATCTAATCTGACCTGGGCTTTACTAAAAGAAAATGCCGACAGCCAACAGCTAGAGTCAAAGATCAAAAACCTGATTAAAAGTCAGGAAGCAACACTGAATCAGGAGCTTTTTCTCTTTCCCTTAAAAGATAAAGCATTGTATTCTTATGCCGGAGGAAAACGGGTTTGGCGCGAAATGCAAAACCTGGTTATCGTGGGTACTATTGGCTTTGCCATTCTTTTAATTGCCTGTTTCAATTTTATAAACCTCGCCATTGCTCTTAATGTCAGGCGATATAAGGAAGTCGGCATTAAAAAAGTAGTCGGTTCTAATAAAATGATGATTGTAATTCAATTCTTAGGCGAAACGTTTATTCTTACGCTTATAAGTCTTTTCATTGCCATATTGCTGGTCAAATTATTGAG
>Ga0123338_10001727_pt1 | contig 20802 bp, 21 predicted proteins | sample grotaG_FD_89793 | JGI IMG/M metagenome (GOLD analysis project Ga0123338, IMG submission 89793) | Glacier valley bacterial and archeal communities from Borup Fiord, Nunavut, Canada, to study Microbial Dark Matter (Phase II) -... | ecosystem: Environmental > Aquatic > Freshwater > Ice > Glacier ...
TATATCAGCGATGATATGTATTATCATATTAATACAGATAACCGCCCAATCAGAGTATATGAAGATATCGATTCGCGTTATATTCTGGAAGACTTCTTCTGCAAATTAGCAATTAATTATAGGTAATTCTATTAATTATTATTACGGTAATATATTGTAAAGGAGGTATGTAGATGGAATATAAACTAAAAATACATAGTATCTTAGATAATAAATTTAAAAATTATGGAAGAATAATATATGATTTTGAATGCAGTACATTGATTGAAAAAGTTGAAAATATTGCGCAAGTAGATTCGGTGGTATACGTCCCTTCTGTACAAGATTTGGAAGATAGTGATAGTATTGATGCAATGCAAAATAGCTTATTTGATGGAATGCCAATTCAAATTGGGTATTGTTATGGTAACAATTATAAGCTTAATGCGTTAGAATACCATAGAAATTCCGAAATTAATATTGCGGTTACTGCCTTTATATTATTATTGGGATTAAAATGGGATTTAGAAGATGATTTCACATATGATACAAAAAATATTGAGGCCTTTTTAATTCCGAAAGGAACAATAGTAGAAATATATGCTACTACACTGCATTATGCACCATGTAATTTTAATGACACCGGGTTTATAAGCATTGTAATTTTGCCGAAAGGAACAAATACAAAATTAGAAACAAATATAATTAATACTAGTGAAGATAGATTGCAATTTGCTAAAAATAAATGGCTAATAGCGCATGCAGAATCTGGACTTGATAAAGAAGGTGCATTTATAGGACTTAAAGGAGACAATATTGATATACATAGTCAGTAAATTGAATGTTTCATATACCTAGGTTTTTATATCAACCTAGGTATATGAAACATTTTGTTTTAACCAAGTAGCAACTCCGTCTTCAACATTACTAAGTATGACTTCATCTGCCTTCTCCTTTAGCTCTGCAACTGCATTAGCAACAGCTAATTTATGGTTACTAGCTTCAAAAAGTGGAAGATCATTTTGGTTATCTCCAAAGCACACGATGAAATCCAGACTTAGATAGGTACGCAAATACTGCAATGCATGATACTTTGAGGCATGTTTACTAAAGATTTCAAGGTACCACCAATCAGGAGAATAATTATCTTTATATAAGACACAGTTTAAATCAGGAATTGCCTCTACGATATGAAAAATAGGTTCCAACTGTTCTTTTCGATCGAGCAAGGAGAAGTATATGAGGGGTTCTTTAGCAAGAGAGGTAAAATTCTCTACTTGGATAAATTGTTTTTGGTATTTATTAACCCGTTCTTCATAAAAATCGCGGAGTGGTTTGGCTTCTAAATCCTCGTAATAGGTAGCCATCTTTCCATCCTTGATTGTATAGGCAAAGCCCTTCAATTTATGACTGCTGATAATGGACATAAGTGCTGCTATACTTTCTTTACTGAAGGTTTCCACTTTAATATATTTATTTTTGTTTAGATCATAGATACATACTCCATTCATCAAAACAATAGGAAGAGCAATTGCAACATCCTTTAGGATGGTTTTTACAGAAGCAATCGACCTTGCTGTTGCGACCGAAAAAAGCATACCCTGCTTAATGAGATCATTAAGTAGGGCTATTGTTTTATCGGAAAGCTCTACATTCGGTTGCAGGAGTGTCCCGTCTAAATCTGAAATATATAAAGTTTTCATTTCTTTCTCCTTATTCATATTTTGGAAGATTACTTTCAAACTTCTCAAAGGCTTCAATCATACGGTCAGTCCATATATCAAACTCCGGGTCCGATCTTTGAAGCTCCGGGTGGCTTAAAATGTTTTCTAGGGTTCTTCGTGCGCCTTGATCAAAACGCATTGTAGCTGTAAACCACGGCACGAGATGCTTAACCTTTGAGTTATCAAAGATTACCGAATTGGACTTATCTCCCAAAAGTGTTCCAATAAAATCACTGTGGGCCTTTGCTAGGGTATCGGAAGGAATATGAACAATTGTAGGCTTTACACCAAGTACCTGGCCTATAATTTCATAAATCTGGTTCCAGGACAAGCTTTCATCCGAGGTAATCTGTACGGCTTCCCCAATTGCATGGAAATTTCCCATCAATCCTACAAAAGCTTTGGCAAAATCCGTATTATGAGTTAAGGTCCAAAGGGAGCTGCCGTCACCGTGAACGATTACTTTTTTCCCTGTGCGGATACGGTCAATGATTGAATAACATCCAAATCTTCCATGAAGGGCCAGAGGTAAATCATAATCACCATAGGTATGGCTGGGACGTATGATTGTAATAGGAAAACCATTTTCCCGGTACTGCGTCATTAGATATTCTTCGCAGGCTATCTTTTTACGGGAATATTCCCAATAAGGATTGGAAAGTGGAGTACTTTCTGTAATGAAGGGGCTGGAAAGTGGCTTTTGGTAAGCAGAAGTAGAGCTGATAAAGATATACTGTTTCGTTTTCCCCGTAAACAATCTTACATCACGCTTTAAGGCTTCGGTATCAAAGGCAATAAATTCTGCAACAACATCAAAAGTCATATTCTTTAATTTTTCACTGACCTCTGCTTCATTGTTAATGTCTGCTTCAATTACGGTGACTCCCTCGGGTACCCGTTCGCTTTTATTCCCACGGTTTAATAAAAATAACTCAAAACCACATTTTGGTGCGAGAGAGGTAATTGCTGTGCTGATCGTACCGGTGCCTCCAATAAATAATGCTTTCCTCATACATTAACCCCTTTCTATTTTTACAACAGAATCATCAATAGGATGTTTTTCATATTCCTCGCGAAGATAACCAAAGATGTAATAATCTGTGATGACATTAAGAATAGCACCCTGCTTAATTAAGCCCTCTTGGGTAAAACCCAGCTTTTGGGCTACACGGACTGAACCGGTGTTTTTCGTAAAGCAGCGAATTTGCAGACGGACTAAATCCATAAGTTCAAAGGACGCTTTTAAGACAGCTTCTCCTGCTTCAGGTGCAAAGCCCTGTCCCCAGAAATCCTTGTTAATGCGATATCCAATATCAGCCTGTTTATTTATTCTGAAATCATACAATACAATTTCACCGATTACCTTATGAGTATCCTTAAGCTCCATTAGCCAGGTTAATTCGCGCCCAGCTCTATATTCCTTCATTGTTATATTGTAATTGTAATCAAGTTTACGTTTAATCTTAGGCTTATGTTTACCATCAATATCATTTTTCTCATCATATAATCCCCAAAAGCGGTATACATTGTAGTCGTTGATGAATTCCAAACTATCCTTGCCGTCATTGGCATCATTGGTTATTTGTCTTAAGTATAATCGGTCAGTTTCCATCTTTGGTAACGTTTTAAAACATGATTCGTAGCTCATCTGACATCTCCCTTCGTCTTTTGAAGATCATCCATTCCTTTATTATCTAACAAAATATAGATATTATCAAGCTCCTAAAAAATGTTGTATCCTATTATAACCTTATAATTGAAACTGACACTCAACAAATATTCGAAGACCGATTAATATAAGTAATATTCCACCAATCATTCTTGCTCTTACTCCTAATAAAAAACCAAATTTTCTTCCGATATATACACCAAGCATACAGCATACAAATGTAATAATACCGATTAAAAAAGCAGCGGAGACAATATTGATGTTCATAACGGCAAAGCTGACACCTGCAGCCAAAGCATCAATACTTGTTGCAATACCCTGAAGGATGAGATTTTTAGCTGTAAAAATATTTTTGGTACTGCAAACGTCGTTCGAATTCCTACGTTCCTTTATGGCTTCCGATATCATGTTAATACCTATAAAACCTAAAAGGAATAATGCTACCCAATGCTGAAAACGACTGATAAAATCAGAAAAGGTACGACCTAATAAAAATCCTAAAACCGGCATTGCAGCTTGAAAAAATCCAAAGGTAAATGCAGTTTCTAATGCATTCTTTTTCGTGACTTTATTACTACACATACCATTTGTTACTGAGACAGCAAAGGCATCTGCAGATAAGCCTAAAGCTAGAAAAATTAGAGTGAAAAGATCCATAAGATTTTCCTTTCTGTAGTAGGTAATAATGTAACCCCATAATGAATTCTAGTGGAAATTAAGCTCTTAACAAAAGGAAAGCTCATGTATAGCTATACAGCAGCCATACATGAGTCTCGTTCATTAAGGTAAGCCAGATTGCGAAAGATAGTAATCGTAACCATTATGTTGACTTACCACATACCATAGGATATGCAAACTACTCCCTCATTAATACAAGTTAAAATGTAATAAGATTTTATCACGAAAAAATGTGAATAGCAAGATTTTTCTGGTATTAAACAAATTATACTTGAATGAAAAGAGAAAAGAGTGCATAATAGCATACTAGTAGATAAACAAGAGATAAACAAGAGATAAACAATAGAAACTGCCAGCCTATTCGCCACGAATAGGTTTGACGATCTCAATTGTTATGAACTAGAAAGTAGGTCCTTATGGAAGCACTGACAATTACGGCTTTAACACAAATACTTATCATGTTTTTCATTATTATTGTGGGAGTAATATGTTTTAAGTTGAAACTTATTGATAAAGCTACCAACAAGAAGCTGTCCGAAATGGTATTGCTGCTGGTGAATCCCATTGTAATATTCGTTTCTTACCAAAGAGAATTTGATGCAGCGTTAATGAAAGGCTTATTGATTTCGCTGCTACTTGGTTTCATAACTCATGTGGCAGGGATAGTGGTTTCTATTCTGCTCCTACATAAGAATAAACATGAATCGGATATTGCGATTGAACGTTTTGCAGTGATTTATGCAAATTGTGGCTTTATGGGAATTCCCTTGGTATATGGTGTCTTTGGAAGTGAAGGTGTATTTTACCTTACTGCGTATGTAATGATTTTCAACCTATTTGTTTGGACGCATGGAGTCATTTCCATGACAGGTAAGAAGGATTTAAAAACCGTAGTCACAGCATGTTTATCACCCTCCATGCTTGCCAATATATTTGGATTTACATTATTTATAACCCGAATCACCCTGCCGGAGGTATTGATTGATTCATTGAATTATTTGGGTAATATGAACACTCCACTAGCGATGATGGTGGCAGGGGCTACAATTGCTCAAAACGATATTTTAAAATTGCTTGGTAAGTTTAGAATTTATTATATCAGCTTTCTTAAGCTACTTTTTGTACCCCTTGTAATGCTATTTATTTACAGTTTATTTGATATCCCCAAGATAGTCCTGCTAACCTCGGTTCTGGCAGTTTCTTGTCCGACTGCTGTTACAATAAGCCTTTTTTCGATGCGGTTTAATAAAAATTATCTCTATGCCTCCGAACTTTTTGCAATGACTACCATTTTATCGGTGATAACAATACCTCTGGTTATGGCAATTGCGGGGTTCTTGGTATGATTTCGTAATTTGGTTTGCACTCTTATGTTATATCGAATAGAATAGTAGAGTAGAAAATAAAGAGAAATAAATAAAGTGGAATAAATAAAGGAGTATTGTATGGGTGATTACGTTATTGTAAGTGACGCAACATTAGATTTACCGATTGAAACGATCAATCATTATGATATTAGAGTTATCCCGATGGGGTTGGAGGTTGATAATGTTGCATATACACATTATCCTGACGAAAGAGAACTACCAATCGAGGAATTGTATGCGAAACTAAAAAACGGTTCCATTTCCCATACAACACAGATTACTCCAGCTGTATTTGAAGATTATTTTGGTAATATATTAAAACAAGGACTTGATATTCTTTACATAGCCTTTTCCTCAGGGTTGAGCGGTACCTATAATACGGCGCAACTGGTAATTAGCGAACTAGTAAGGGAATATCCGGATAGAAAAATAATCGGAGTTGATTCGCTGTGTGCTTCTATTGGAGAAGGGTTATTAGTTTTAAATACGGCGATGCAAAAGAACAAGGGATTGAGCATTGAAGATCTGAGTTCGTGGGTTGAAGAAAATAAAACCGCTGTACGCCATTGGTTTACTGTTAAGGATTTATTCTATCTGAAGCGGGGTGGACGCATTACTTCCTTTGAAGCTGTTGTAGGTACTGCACTAAAAATAAGACCAATACTGAGCACGGATGCTTCAGGGAAATTGGTGGTTCATTCAAAAATCAGAGGACCTCGTGCAGAGCTGGATTTTTTATCAACAAAACTAATAAGTGAAGGAACAGATTTGGCATCCCAAACGGTTGTTATCGGACATGGAGATGACCTAGTGCAGGCCCGTGAATTGGAAAAAATTATCCGAAGCAAAAATATAGTAAAGGATGTTATTATATCAAAAATCGGACCGGTTATCGGTACACATACAGGCCCAGGAATGTTAGCCCTAGTATTTATGGTAAATTAATAGTATAGGCTGGTAAATTTCATTAAAGTGATTGCTTTCATACATATATTGAGTATAATTAGATTAGAGTCGTATCATAAAGTAGTATGGTACGACTTTATTTATTAAGGAGGAATTCACCATGAAAAGTGACGGGAAAACCGATATAGGTTCGGAACAGCCACAGATTAAACCCTATAAAAAGGATGCAGAGTATTCCTATACTTTAGGAGCTTTTCCGACCTATGAATTAATTACAGCCAGACCGGATATCGTACGGAAGGTATTGGTGCATTCCGGTTATACAGACATAGATAACTTAAAAAGATTATGTAAAGAAAAGCAGATTATCCTGGAGTATAATGATAAATTAATTGCAAAATTAAGCGAGAAGGAAAATTGCTATGTAGCCGGTATCTTCGATAAATTCCAGTGCGATTTAAGACAGGATAAACCTCATATAGTATTGGTGAATCCAAGTAATATGGGAAATCTAGGGACAATCCTTCGTACCGCGGTCGGCTTTGGCATTATAGATATTGCTATCATTTTACCGGGTGCTGATATTTTTAATCCGAAAACCGTTCGTTCCTCCATGGGAGCACTTTTTAAATTAAATCATCATCAATATACCTCATTTGCGCAGTATCAGCAACAATTTACAAACCATGAAATATTTACTTTTATGCTGAATGGGGAAAATACACTTACCTTAAAAGATAGTCCTAAGGCCGACCTTTATACTTTAGTTTTCGGAAATGAAGCAACAGGATTAGATCATTCGTTTTTAAAGGTTGGAACCAGCATCTTTATTCCTCAATCGCCGGACGTAGATTCACTTAATCTTACGATAGCGGTAGGAATTGGAGCATATGTATTTACAAACCGCAAATAAAATATGGTGAAGCCGCCGTAGGCGGCAGAATGGAGGGTGTATGAAACTGAACTATAAACGGACATTCTTTGTAGGGCTTGCATTTCTATCAATTTGTGCTTTTTGGCAAATGTATGACAACATTGTTCCTTTAATGCTTAAGAATACTTTTGGTATGGGAGAAACGCTAACCGGTGTTATTTTGGCATTGGACAATGTATTGGCGCTTTTTTTACTACCTTTGGTAGGGGCATTTTCTGACAAGGTTCATACACCAATTGGAAAAAGAACACCGTTTATCATAATTGGTACCGCGGTTGCGGTAATTTCAATGACATATTTACCGATAGCGGATCAAAAAGGGAATCTTATCATGTTTATCGTGTTCCTTGGAATCGTTTTAGTAGCAATGGGTTGCTACCGTTCCCCCGCAGTGGCATTAATGCCGGATCTGACTCCAAAGCCGCTACGAAGTATGGCGAATGCGGTTATCAATCTTATGGGTGCCATAGGTGGTGTATACACCCTTATTATGATAAAAATATTAGTAACGGAAGGAAATCATAATTACTCACCTATTTTTCTTTCTATTTCTGCTATTATGGTGATTGCAGTTATAATTCTTATCATTACAATTCGGGAGAATAAGCTGGCAAAAGTGACAGTAATAGAGGCGCATGAGGATGAAGTAAAAATAGAGGATACGACACAAGAAAATGAACAAAAAGGTATGCCCAAGGATGTAAAAAAGAGTTTTATACTACTACTTGCATCAATTTTCTTATGGTTTACAGCATATAATGCGGTAACCTCAGCATATTCTAGGTATGCCGAAGAAGTGTGGCATCTGAAAGCAGGAGGCTTTGCTGATTCCCTACTTGTTGCTACAATAGCTGCAATAATCAGCTACATACCAATTGGGATCATAGCCAGTAAGATAGGAAGAAAGAAAACTATAATTGCAGGTATCATTTTTATGACAGCCTCCTATCTCTGTGGAGCTTTATTTACACAATATTCATCACTGATTAATGTTGTATTTGCGTTTACCGGTATTGGATGGGCTGCAATTAGTGTTAATTCCTATCCTATGGTAGTGGAGATGTGTAAGGGCTCCGATATCGGAAAATATACGGGAGTATACTATACATTTTCTATGTCAGCCCAGATTATGACACCTATTGTATCTGGTGCTCTTCTAGAACATGTATCGTATCGTACCTTATTTCCTTATGCAGTATTCTTCTCCGTGGCATCTTTGTGTACAATGTTATTTGTAAAGCATGGGGATTCAAGACCTCTCAAAAAATCCAGTGCCTTAGAGAATTTTGATACCGCTGACTAGGGTTTATGACGTGAAATCAGACCAAAGAAGAAAAGCTGAATGTTTTTATATTTTATAATATTTATCATTGTAATAATTACTTTATATTTGCTAATCATTATGCCAAAGCTAAGACGTAATCCAGGTAGCAGGAATTTTGACGGGTGGTTATACGCACACCGCGGTTTGCATAAAAATAAATCCAAAGCACCGGAAAATTCTCTTCCCGCATTTCAATCAGCAGTAGATAATCATTATGGTATTGAGTTGGATGTCCAGCTTACAAAGGATAATATACCGGTAATACTGCATGATTATAATTTAATGCGTGCCTGTGGCATAGATTTGAAGGTTTCAGATTTGACCTTTGAGGAAATAAGGCAATACCACCTTTTCCGCTCAAAGGAACTGATACCATCTTTCAAGGAGGCTTTAGCCTGCATAAGTGGCAAGGTTCCACTTATTATAGAGCTTAAGATACCTTGGAAAGCAGACACCCTTTGTGAAATTGTTTCAACAATGCTATTAGAATATCAGGGAGTTTATTGCATTGAATCCTTTAATCCTTTTGGTCTCATGTGGTATAAAAAACATTATCCTAAAGTGGTGCGGGGACAATTGGCGACGGATTTTAATAAGGAAAAAATGGAAGGCAGTAAGGTTCAATATTTCATACTGAAACACCTTTTAATGAATTTTCTGACAAAGCCGGATTTTATTGCATATCATCATATCTATAAAAAGAATCTGTCCTTTAACCTATGCCGGAAGTTGTTCCGTGTAAAGGCAGCTGCATGGACCATAAAATCACAGGAGGAATTGGAGAGTAACAAGAAGTTTTATGACCTTTTTATCTTTGACAGCTTTATTCCTAAGAGTTAAAGACGTCCGAATAATGCTTTTTGTTTTGGCAATATTATAAGGATATGAATAGTAGGAAGAGGAAGTGTTGCAATGCTTGCATTAATTGTGGTATGGCTTTTTGAACTGCTTTGGTGCCTATCAGACCTTATCGTAAAGCCAAGAAAATTATCTTGTGACAAGATCTTTGAGAAGGAAGCAGCGGGAGGAAAATTTGATACGGCTGCTTATGAAGCAATAAAGAAATATAAATTTAGATTAGAATCTGAATTTGGTTATCTTATTTCTTGCGAATTAATAAAACCGAAATTATCAGAGAACAACCATCAGGACAAAAAAATCGCTATACTGTGCCATGGACTAGGATATTCAAAATATGGTGGTCTCAAGTATGCAGAGATTTTTTTGAAACTGGGTTTTCGAGTATTGATTTATGATCATAGAAATCACGGATTAAGCGGTGGAGCCTGTACTTCAATGGGTCACTTTGAAAAATATGATTTAAAGAAGGTAGTTGATTGGTGTTGCAATCATTATGGGGAGGACTGCAAAATAGTGACTCATGGGGAATCCATGGGTGCAGCAACCGTACTGATGCATCTTGGAATTGATAAGAGAGTAAAATGTGCGATTGCAGATTGTGCCTATTCTGACTTAATATTATTGTTAAGACATCAGGCGAAGCAATTTTATCATTTGCCCGGCTGGCTCATTCCGATAGAAAGTTGTATCACGTATTTACGGGCAGGATTTTGGTATCGTGAGGTGTCTCCAATGAAAATTGTAAGCCAAATTGATACACCAGTTATGTTTATCCATGGTAAAATTGATAATTTTGTACCTACCAAAATGTCTAAACAGATGTATGCCTGTAAAAAAAAGAACAAGGCAATTTATTTAGTGGCAGGAGCAAAGCATGCAGAGAGCTGTTGCAAAAACCGTAAGGGATATGAACAAAGAGTGGAAGAGTTCTTAAAGAAGTATCTAGCATTTAGCAGTTTGAGATAACCTTAGCTTATTATATTTTCATTCTGGCTTTAAAATTTTATAAAAATATGTCTTATATGGAATTTTACTATGAAAATACACCCCTTTATGTTATACATTTCACCGTATGAAGTGCATAAACAAAAGGGGTGTATATTATATTGAGTTTACTTTTTATACTGAGAAGCCATCTTCATTGCGCGAACCTTTAAGGATAAGCCGAAGAGGTTAATAAAGCCTTCTGCATCGTGATGATCATATAAATCACCGGTGGTAAAGGAGGCAATACTTTCATTATATAAGGAATAGGGAGAGGTTGTACCCTGCTTGATGATATTTCCTTTGTACAGCTTTAATTTAACTTCACCGGTTACATATTCCTGAGTTACGTCAACAAAAGCCTGATAAGCTTCTCGCAGTGGCGTATACCATTTTCCTTCATATACGATATCTGCAAAGCGGTTGCCAACTTCCTTTTTGGCTGTTAAGGTAGCACGGTCTAAAATTAACTCTTCCAGCTGTGTATGAGCTTCCATCAGAATTGTACCGCCGGGAGTTTCGTATACACCACGTGATTTCATTCCTACAACACGGTTTTCTACAATATCTACAATACCGATACCATGCTTTCCACCAATTTCATTTAATTCCATGATAATCTGTGTAGGTGACATAATCACACCGTTTAATCCGGTAGGTATTCCCTTTTCAAAGGTTAAGCTTAAAGTTTCACCTTCCTCCGGAGCTTTTTGAGGGGATACACCGAGTACCAGAAGGTGATCGTAGTTGGGTGCATTTGATGGATTTTCAAGTTCCAAACCTTCATGACTGATGTGCCATAGGTTACGGTCGCGGGAATAGCTGTTATCGGAAGAGAAGGGTAAATGAATTCCATGCTGTGCACAGTATTCGATTTCCTCTTCACGAGAGGAGAGTGACCAAATTCTCCAAGGAGCAATAATTTTAAGTTCAGGTGCAAGTGCTTTAATTGTTAGCTCAAAACGTACCTGATCGTTTCCTTTTCCGGTTGCTCCGTGGCAGATTGCCGTAGCTCCCTCCAATTTAGCGATTTCAACCAGTCTCTTAGCAATGACAGGTCTAGCCATGGAGGTACCGAGTAAATACTTGTTTTCATATACGGCATTCGCTTTCACGCAGGGCATTACAAAATCATTGACAAATTCATCGACTACATTTTCAATATATAGCTTTGTAGCACCGGATAATTTAGCTCTTTCCTCTAAGCCATCCAATTCATTTCCCTGTCCCACATCGATGCAGACACAAACAACGTCATAATCGTAATTCTCCTTTAGCCAGGGAATAATAGCGGTAGTATCAAGACCACCGGAATAAGCAAGTATAACTTTTTCCTTCATATAAATACCTCCAGATATTATTTTTTTATATTACTTGATTTTACTAACTCTAATTCATGACAAATAATAAAATTTAAAATTCATTTAAATAAAAATATTTAAATTAGTTTTAAAATTAATTTATCTTTAAAATTAATTTATCTTTTATTCACTAGTTGACTATTCCTATCTATCTTATTTTTATATTTCTACTAGGATAGATATTAGGATACTTTGAATTATATGATTAAATATACAACATATCTAATTTATATGCAAGAGTAAAAATGAATAAAAGTATAAAAATACAATTACCTACTTTAGTAATATTGAATAATTATGGAAAATCACTTATCATATAACTATCTTAAATGTTAGAAGAAAAATAATCAATGATAAACACTATTTATAACATTTTGTTGTACTAAAATCAAGAAGGAAAACCCTTTACATACAGCGTATAACTATTATAATAAGAAAGAGTGCGTAATATTATGCGGTGTAGCTATAGAATATGCAGTACTGAGAAAGGATTGGGTAATTATGTATCGAATTATTTTAGCATCAGAATCACCAAGACGTAGGGAAATTATGGAGAATATGGGAATTGAATACGAAGTAATGGCCAGCAATGTAATTGAGGTAGTGACAGAAACAGAACCTGCAGAAATGGTACAAGCTCTTGCAGCTCTCAAAACCAGGAACATTGCAGAAAAACTGGACCAAAACATAGAAACAAATAGGGAAACAACAAAGAAATCAGATAAGGAAGCAGATAATAAATCAGATAAAGATATTATAATTATAGGCGCTGATACAATGGTTTTCTACCTGGAGCATGCCTTGGGCAAACCTAAGGATGAAGCCGATGCGATTAGAATATTGCAGTTGCTTTCTGGTCATACACATGAAGTCTATACTGGTGTAAACATTATTATAAAAAATAGGAACGGCGATGTGAAAAATCTTTCCTTTGCAGTATGCACAAGAGTTTCCGTACAAGCATTAACGCTAGAGCAGATTGAGGATTATGTGGCGACGGGAGAGCCGCTTGATAAAGCAGGGGCTTATGCGATACAAGGAAAGTTCGGCATTTATATCAAGGAAATTACCGGAGATTATTATAATGTAGTAGGCTTTCCTATCGCAAAAATATACGAAACTTTATTAAATAATGGGATTGATATAAAAAAAATAAAATAAGTATTGCATAAAGTTTAGTTTAGATGTATAATTATGAGAAATTATTGATAGGGATTTATGAATATAAATTTAAATATCGATAATAAATTAATTGCGGTTAATCTGCAAGAAGAAAATAGTAGTAATAATATTAGGGGTGAGAAAATTGATATACTGATGCAATCAGTATCAACTCGGAAAATAAATAGTGGTAGACAAATATAAGAGCTTATTTGGAGGGATTCCTATGAAGATGATAGATGGCGGTGTAACGGCAGCAAAGGGCTTTTTAGCAACAGGTGTATATGCGGGAATAAAAAAGAAGAGAAAAGATATGGCACTCATTTACTCCACAGTACCTGCAAAAGGCGCGGGAACCTTTACAACTAATATTGTTAAGGCAGCCCCGGTCAAATGGGATATCATGATAACAAAAAATAGTGAATATGTGCAGGCAGTCGTATTAAATAGTGGTGTTGCCAATGCATGTACAGGGCAGGAAGGTGACATCAATAATCATTTGATGGCTAAGGCGGTAGCGGATGCATTACAAATTCCAATTGATGCAGTATATACAGCTAGCACAGGCGTGATTGGAAAGCAGTTACCGATTAAAGTAATTCAGGAAGGTACGAAACAGTTAAAAATTGAATTAGAAGATAGTATTGAAGCAGGAACACTTGCAGCTCAGGCTATCATGACAACAGATACCTACTCTAAGGAGTGTGCAGTAAGCTTTCTGGTAGACGGCAAGGAAGTTAAAATCGGTGGCATGGCAAAGGGTTCCGGAATGATTCATCCTAATATGGCTACGATGCTTGGAGTAGTAACAACGGATTTCGCAATCAGTAAAGAGCTTTTACAGGAAGCGTTAAGTGAAAATGTAAAACATACCTTCAATATGATATCCGTAGATCGAGACACCTCCACCAATGATTCCTTATTGCTGCTTGCCAACGGTTTAGCAGGAAATAAAGAAATTACAGAAAAAAACGAAGACTATCAAAAATTCTATGAAGCACTAAATATTGTAACAACCGAATTGGCTAAGAAAATGGCTGCTGACGGGGAAGGTGCAACGAAATTATTTGAAGTTCAGGTAGTGGGAGCTAATACAGAAGAAGAAGCAATTATCTTAAGTAAATCCATTATTACATCTAATCTTGTAAAAACAGCAGTTTTCGGAAATGATGCAAATTGGGGCCGTATCCTTTGCGCAATGGGCTACTCCGGAGTAAACTTTAATCCGGATGCGGTGGATCTCTACATTGAAAGTGTAGACGGCAAATTGAAGCTCGTTGAGAATGGAATGGCAACTGATTATTCCGAGGAGGTTGCAACAAAGATACTTTCCGGTAAGGAAGTGAAAGCTACCGCAGACATGAAATCAGGCACGGCAACAGCAACGGCATGGGGCTGTGATTTAACCTATGATTATGTTAAAATCAACGCTGATTATCGCTCCTAAGCAAGAGGAACAGGCTTGAATAATCTTTGTAAAACTTCAGAACTTGAAAGGACGTAAAGAAACATGGAACATATGAATGATATACTAATGAAGGCTCAAACTTTAATAGAGGCATTGCCTTATATACAAAAATTCGCTAACAAGAAGGTAGTAGTAAAATATGGCGGTAGTGCAATGTTGGATGAAAACCTTCAGTTTAATGTAATCAAGGATGTTGCCCTACTCAAATTAGTAGGAATGCAGCCAATTATAGTTCATGGCGGCGGGAAAGAAATCACAAAGTGGCTGAATATACTAGGTCATGAGTCAGAATTTGTGGAAGGTCTACGCGTTACGGATGAACAGACCATGGAAGTTGCTGAAATGGTACTTGGAAAGGTAAATAAAAACCTCGTACAAATGATAGAGAAGCTTGGAGTTAAGGCTGTCGGTATCAGTGGCAAGGACGGAACAACTCTTAGAGTAGAGAAGAGAATAGTGAATGGCCAGGATATTGGATTTGTCGGAAATATCAAAGAGGTTAATGTGGATTTGATCAATACACTGATCGATAATAACTTCGTGCCGGTAATTTCACCGATTGGTCTGGATGATAACTATCAGAATTACAATATTAATGCAGATGATGTGGCATGTGCCGTAGCGACAGCGATCGGTGCGGAAAAGCTCGCATTTTTAACCGATATAGAAGGTGTCTACGCTGATCCCAAAGATAAGAACAGCTTAATATCCGTACTTACGCTGGAAACAGCGGATGAGCTTATGGATAGCGGCTATATAGGTGGAGGGATGTTACCAAAACTGAAAAACTGTGTTGATGCAGTTAGAAACGGAGTGTCCAGAGTCCATATTCTGGATGGAAGAATTGAGCATTGCTTATTACTGGAATTCTTTACGAATCGAGGAATTGGGACAGCGATAATTGATAAGAAAAGTATTTTCGAAAACGAAACAGTTCACTAATCCGTATGAAATTAATGGTTTTTGAAAAATGGAGGGAGAGCAATCTATGATGAAGCAGTATATTGAAGAAGCAGATAAAGTATTAATGCATACCTACAACAGATTTCAAATCGTACTTGATAAGGGTGAGGGAATGTATTTATACGACACAGAGGGTAAAAAATATCTGGATTTTGCAGCAGGAATTGCAGTGTTTGCCCTTGGCTACAGTAATAAAGAGTATAATGATGCATTAAAGGCTCAGATAGATAAATTATTGCATACCTCAAATTTATATTATAGTATTCCGACGATAGAGGCTGCGAAGAAATTGGTGAAGGCATCAGGAATGGATCAGGTTTTCTTTACCAGCAGTGGGACGGAAGCAATTGAGGGAGCAGTGAAGCTGGCAAGAAAATATTATTATAAGAAACATGGGAAATCGGATAGCCAGATAATATCCATGAACCATTCCTTCCACGGAAGGAGTATGGGGGCACTAAGTATTACGGGAACGAAGAAATACCGTGAAGCTTTCGAACCCTTGATTGGCGGAGTGGCATTTGCTGAATTTAACGATTTAGAGAGTGTAAAAACACTGATTCATGATAGAACCTGTGCCATAATTTTGGAACCAGTTCAAGGTGAGGGTGGCCTTTATCCAGTGGAGAAGGAATTCCTTGCAGGGGTAAGAAAGCTCTGTGATGAGTTCGACATCCTATTGATTTTAGATGAAATTCAATGCGGTATGGGTAGGACCGGGAAAATGTTTGCATATCAACAATACAATGTGATGCCAGATATCATTACCTGTGCGAAAGCTTTGGGCTGCGGTGTTCCTGTGGGTGCCTTTGCTGCTACAGAAAAAGTTGCTGCCGCTTTTGAACCAGGTGATCATGGAACAACCTATGGAGGGAATCCTTTTGTTACTGCAGCAGTAAGTAAGGTATTTGATTTGTTTGAAAGTCAAAAGGTACTTGCCAATGTAAATGAAGTTGCACCTTATCTTGCAATGAAACTTGATGAACTGGTGAAAAAGTATGATTGTATCGTAGAACGCCGCGGTATGGGACTGATGCAGGGTTTGGAGTTTACTATTCCTGTAAAGGATATGATATTAAAAGCTATGGAAAAAGGCTTGATTATCATTTCGGCCGGAACCAATATTATTCGTTTTGTACCTCCTTTGATTGTAGAGAAGGAACAGGTGGATGAAATGATTGTAATTTTAGAACAATGTTTAAAAGAGATTTCGCCTGCAGTATAAAGGTATAACGTTTACTGGAGGAATAGATCAAACAATTTATAAATTTAGCAATGATACATTAAACGGGGGCACCATAAGCAGTTCAACTTGGGTGCTACCCCTTTTTTGAATTCATGATATTGTAAATAATGAATTCGGCATAACGAATTTATTGCCAATTCATCTTGAATCTGCATAGACAGGACCAAATTTGGAAATGTTAAAAGAGTATTATGTAAAAACATGCAGAAAGGTTTGGTAGGGACTATGTGGGGTATCCTTATTGCTATTATTTCAGGAGCATTGATGAGTATTCAGGGTGTATTTAACACAGGAGTAACAAAGCAGACAGGAATCTGGGTTACAGCCATTTTCGTACAATTTACGGCGTTGCTTTTCTGCCTCGGAGCATGGATGATTACCGGAAGACAAAGTAATTTTGGAGCATTATTAAAAATTGATCATAAATATATGCTACTCGGGGGTATTCTTGGCGCAATCATTACCTTCACCGTAATAAAAAGTGTGGCTACCTTAGGTCCGGCACGCGCGAATATGTTCATTATAACTGCACAACTAATTGTCGCTTATTTAATTGAAGTCTGTGGACTATGCGGCATGGAAAAGGTACCTTTTGAATGGAGGAAATTTCTAGGACTTGTACTGGTTGTTGCCGGGATTATCACATTTAAGTGGAAATGACTTCCCATTTGCACTACGACAATAACATACCAGGAAAGAAGAATCTCTCCCTCGTACACCTTGTTAAAAAAAATTGGTTAAAAACAAAATACCTATTGTAAATGATGTGGAACATATGTAAAATAAGAGTGTCTAATCAAAAAGTATAGAGGGTACTTTTAAGTCTTCTATTTGTATAAGGAAGATGATTATGAAAAAGAAATATGTTATGATAGGAATTATCTTGGGTTTTTTAATTCTTTCAGGAGTATGCTATAGCTGTTCCTATAAGGACAGTAATGCTGCTACAGTACTTTCCCCCGTTAAAACAAATAATAAGGAAAAGGAAAAGGAAGAAATAAATTTGCAGGGAAACAATTTGGAGAGTAGTAATTATTCTGTCCAAAGTGGGGAACCTATTACAGACTCTACGACAGTTAGTGCAGAAACAATATTCTATATCCATATTTGCGGAGCTGTAGCAAACCCGGGTGTTTATCAAGTTGACAGCAATGCCAGATTAATCGACTTAATTATGTTAGCCGGAGGGTTAAGTAACAATGCGGCCGGAGACTATATCAATCAGGCCCAGGTAGTTTCTGATGGACAGCGAATTTATATTCCAACGAAAGAAGAAGTAAAGGAAATTACGGATAGAGATTATATAGAAGGTGACAAGAGCAATCAGGAGGACTTACCTGACAAGGCAGAACTGATTAATATTAATGAAGCTGATGAAGAAGAATTAATGAGTCTTCCCGGAGTCGGACAGGCAAAAGCGGATAGTATCGTAAAATATCGTAAATCAAAGGGCGATTTTAATACAACTGAAGAACTGATGAACGTACCGGGAATTAAGGAAGGCTTATTTAGTCAGATTTCTTCTTACATAACTGTAAATGAATAGTTTTGGTTGGAAATAGTAAAATTTGGGAAACATATTATAAATGAGGTGAGAAAATGGCAAAGAAAGTACTTGTAGTAGATGATGAAAAGTTAATAGTGAAAGGAATAAGATTTAGCCTTGAACAGGATGGAATGGAAGTAGACTGTGCCTATGACGGTGAAGAAGCCCTAGAAGCTGCAAAGAAGAAGGATTACGATGTGGTTTTACTCGATGTGATGCTTCCAAAGTTATCCGGTTTTGAGGTATGCCAGCAAATAAGGGAATTTTCCACTATGCCAGTTATCATGTTAACTGCAAAGGGTGATGATATGGACAAAATCTTAGGCTTAGAGTATGGAGCAGATGATTATATCACAAAACCATTTAATATCCTCGAAGTAAAAGCAAGAATTAAAGCGATTATACGTCGTAGCAGTAAAAACAATCCTGCCCATGAGGAGCCAAAGACCGTTTCCTTTGGTGACATGAAGATAGATTGTGAAAATAGAAGAGTTTATATCGGCGTAAAAGAAGTTAATTTAACTGCAAAAGAATTTGATTTGCTTGAACTATTGGTATTTAATCCGAATAAAGTATATAGTCGTGAGAACTTGCTTAACATCGTTTGGGGATATGACTACCCCGGTGATGTCAGAACAGTGGATGTACACATTAGAAGACTTCGTGAAAAAATAGAAAGCAATCCAAGTGAACCGAAATATATACATACAAAATGGGGTGTTGGGTATTTTTTCCAGAATCAAGACTAAACTACGCTTTTTAAACAGCATAAGAATGTATATGCTTTCAGTGTTTATCGTGGTGGGTGTAGTACCATTATCTTTTTTTTCATTAGTAATAATGAATACCTATGAAGATAAAGCAATCAACAGCAAAATCAGTGAATTACAAAGCATGGGAAATATGCTCTCTAGTTCTCTTCTTTCCTCTGGATATTTGACAACTGGGGAGGTTCCCGAAATTGACGCCGAGGTGACTAGGGTTTCAGAAATGTACCACGGCAGAATTCTAATTGTAAATAATAATTTGAATATTATTAAAGATACTTATTCGCGTGAGGAAGGGAAATATTTGATTTCCGAAGAGGTGATTAAGTGTTTAAACGGTACTATCAGCAAGAGCCATGATAGTAATTATATAAAATTGACCTTTCCTATCACTCATGATGTTACGAAAGAAATTGTGGGTGCTTTTGTCATGAATTTTTCTATAAAGGATATTCAGACAATCCGTAACAGTATGGAGCAGAGAGTTATTCTGTTTGCATTGACTTTCGCCATTATAATCGTTGCTTTTGCAATTTATTTTTCTGGAATATTAACAAAACCTTTAACTAATGTAGTAAATTCCATTAATCGATTATCGGAAGGGTATTTAGAGGAAGAGGTATCAATTAAAGGGTATAACGAAATTGAAAAAATATCAGATTCCTTTAATCATATGATTACCCGTATGCAGAAGTTGGAAAGCTCGAGACAGGAGTTCGTTTCCAACGTATCACATGAGCTTAAGACACCGATTACCTCCATCAAGGTACTGGCGGATTCGCTTCTTATGCAGGCGGATACTCCGGTTGATCTTTATCGGGAATTTCTCTTGGATATAACTGATGAAATTGAAAGAGAAAATAAGATTATTAATGACCTTCTTTCTTTAGTTAAACTAGACAAGACTGCAGGAGATATGCATATTTCCGGTATCAATATTAATGAGTTATTAGAACAGATATTAAAACGTCTCAGTCCGATTGCAAAAAAGAGTAATATTGAGTTGATTTACGAAAGCTTCCGTCCGGTAGTGGCAGAGGTGGACGAAGTAAAGTTATCCTTGGCAATTTCAAATTTAATTGAAAATGCAATTAAATACAATATTTCAGACGGATGGGTTAGAGTTTCCTTAAATGCCGATCACAAGTACTTCTTTATCAAAATATCTGATTCAGGTATTGGAATCCCGGAGGATGCACAAGATTACATTTTTGAGCGTTTTTACAGGGTTGACAAAGCAAGGTCTCGCGAAACAGGTGGTACCGGCCTTGGCTTGGCTATTACTAAAAATGCAATCCAGATGCATCGGGGAGCTATTAAAGTATACAGCAAGGAAGGCGAGGGAACTACATTTAATGTCAGAATACCTCTTAATTACATCGCATAATTAATGTGGTAAGAAAAGGAATGATAACATGAGAAAACGGTTGGTAATTACTATATTTATTCTGTTGATGATTACATTAACGGCTTGTGATAACAATGGAAAAAATAATTCAGACGATAAGTCAGCAGTCAAAATCTATTATATTGATGCAAATACATCAAAAATGGTAAGCGAAAATTATACTCCAATTGAAACCGAGAAGGAAAAAATGGTGGAGGAGCTTTTGAATGCTCTCAGACAGGGGCCAAAGAAACTAGTTTACAAAAGTGCGTTGCCTGAGACGGTTACAATAAAGGAATTTAGTTTTAGTGAAGATGACAGGTTAACGATAAATTTTGACTCTACTTATAATGAACTGACAGGTATTTCAGAGGTCCTTTGCCGTGCAGCAATCGTTAAAACTCTATGCCAAGTTTCCGGAGTGGAGTATATTGATTTTATCGTGAATGAACAACCCTTGAAGGATTCTAACGAAGA
>Ga0123338_10001732_pt1 | contig 20765 bp, 13 predicted proteins | sample grotaG_FD_89793 | JGI IMG/M metagenome (GOLD analysis project Ga0123338, IMG submission 89793) | Glacier valley bacterial and archeal communities from Borup Fiord, Nunavut, Canada, to study Microbial Dark Matter (Phase II) -... | ecosystem: Environmental > Aquatic > Freshwater > Ice > Glacier ...
ACCACATACCCTTTTGAGGCCAGGTTTTCGGTAAGGTAACTCATAAAAGTGCCCCAGCCCCCGAAGCCATGTGAAACCAGTACCAACGGGAATGGCTGGAGTGATTTGCCCGGCAGTGCAGGCAGTGGGGTGCTATCACGAATGGCAATTCCGGGATAGCTGAATTCAATGGCATTGGTGGCGTTTTTGGCGCGTGGCAAGACCGCTTTATAGCTAACGATGACGGCATCAGGCTTGGGCAATACGGCGGGATACCAGATTTCCACCTTTAAAACCCGATCTGATTTCGACGCGATACCGAATGTCTTTACCATTTTCGGAATATCAGGCTGATCCGGATCGGTGAGTGCAATGGTGCGTACGCCAACCGCATGTGGGCCAACTTTAGCCAGTTCCGGTGCATCGCTGGGCGGGATGCTGTAGGGAGTTTGCAGCGGTGCCGCCACAGCCGTGCCGGTAGTCGAGCCGGTGCTGGCACCTAGGGTTGCTGCTACGGCAATAAAGATCGTTGCAGCAAACCTAAAACAGGAGACCCGATTTTTTACATAACGCGGCAGGTGAATGAGTAGCAGTGAGTGCATAAGTGGAGTCTTCTAAAAAAATAAATCAGGCGGGATGGAATGGAATGGATAAAAAAATAAAACGGAATATTGAAAATAAAAAATGGAATGACTAAGTAATGGCACACCAAAAGAATAGTATTATACTTATTATACTTTTCGTCAATAAAGTGAGGCTGTATTGAAACTCGGCGTCTGTTATTACCCCGAGCAGTGGCCGGAAGACTGGTGGGCAGATGATGCCAGACGCATGCGCGATATCGGTATCAGCCATGTGCGGATTGCAGAATTTGCCTGGAGTGTGATTGAGCCTGAACCTGATCATTTTGAATGGTCATGGCTGGATCGCGCCATCGAAACACTGCATGACCAAGGACTGTCGATCATTCTTTGTACACCGACTGCGACGCCGCCGAAATGGCTGGTTGATGCCCATCCTGATATTCTCGCAGTTGATGCGCAAGGGGTGACCAGAGAATTTGGTTCGCGCCGCCATTATTGTTTTTCCAGTGCTGTGTATCGGCAGCAATCGCAACGCATCACGCGTTTGATGGCGGCGCGTTATGGTGAGCATCCCGCAGTTACCGCCTGGCAAACCGATAATGAATATGGCTGTCACGATACGGTACTAAGCTATTCACCGGCGGCGCGACGCGCATTTCGTGGCTGGCTAAAAGTACGATACCAAAATATTGAAGCGCTTAATCACGCCTGGGGTAGCGTTTTCTGGAGCCAGTGTTATCGAGATTTCAATGAAGTGGATCCTCCGGTGGCGGCGGTGACTGAAACCAATCCGGCCCATCGCCTTGATTGGCAGCGCTTTGCGTCAGATGAGGTGGTGGCGTTCAACCGCGAGCAGGTGCAGATACTGCGGGAGCTGTCACCAGGCCGTTCACTGACGCATAATTTCATGGGTTTTTTCACAGGCTTTAACCACCATGATGTGGCCGCTGATTTGGATGTGGCTTCATGGGATAGTTACCCGCTGGGTTTTACGCAAATGTTTTTTTTATCACCGGACGAAAAAACCCGATGGGCGCGATCAGGTCATCCCGATATTGCCAGCTTTCATCATGATTTGTATCGCGGTATGTGTGTTGGCAATAGCATCGGCAAAAGCGCTGATGATGGCACGGGTAGTAGCCATGATAAAAAAACCGGTCGCTGGTGGGTGATGGAGCAACAGCCGGGTCCGGTTAATTGGGCACACTGGAATCCGCTGCCGTATGACGGCATGGTCAGGCTTTGGACCTGGCAAGCGTTTGCTCACGGCGCTGAGTTGGTGAGTTATTTTCGTTGGCGTCAGGCGCCTTTTGCGCAGGAGCAAATGCACGCGGGACTATTGCGCCGTGATCGTAGTGACGATCAGGGCGCACTTGAAGCTGCTGAAGTCGGTAAAGAGCTGGCGCTGCTGCGGCAGAAATTGCCTATCGATAATTTGTCGGTACGGCCAAATGTCGCGCTGGTGTTTGATTATGACGCCTTGTGGATGACGCAGATTCAACCGCAAGGTGCCGATTACAACGGGCTTGAGCTGTGCTTCCGGATGTATAGCGCGCTCCGGCGAATGGCCCTGGATGTTGATGTGGTAAGTCCGCATGCGGTGCTTACCAACTATCGGCTGATTGTATTGCCCGCGATGCCGCATGTATCGGCGGCTTTGCTGGCGAAATTGAGTGCCTCAACGGCCGAGATTGTATTGGGGCCACGGACGGGCTCAAAGACGGCGAATTTTCAAATTCCCGCTAACCTGGCACCTGGCGTGTTGGCTGATCTGACGGGCATAACGGTACAACGAGTTGCCTCAACGCCGCCAGGCATCACCCATGAAATTTTGCTCGATGGGCAAACGCTGACCGCCACACGGTGGCGTGAAGAGCTGCGCTTGAATGCCGCCACGGCAGAAGCCTGGTTTGAGGACGGCGGCGTGGCAATCAGCCGCCATCGTCTGGTGCGTTATGTGGCCGCGTGGCTATCGCCAAATAGTTGGTACACCTTGCTACGAATAGCGGCGGTTGATGCCGGTCTGGTGGTCACTGATCTGCCTGCCGCGTTACGGGTCAGCCGACTGGGGGAACTGACCATGGTTTTTAATTTTGGCGATGAGTCCCTCACCTGGATGCCGTCATACCGCGCTGAAAATCTGCTCGGTGGGGCGTTGTTAGCACCGCGTGATATTGCTGTCTGGCGCAGTCTGCCGTGAAATCAGTCGACTCAAACTATATTTTTTTGCATGGCCTGCACAGCAGTGTGGTGCTGGAGGTCGGCACCAAGGAAGCGCCGCTGTGGCGTTACTGGGGCCCACGCCTGCACGAAGCAACACGACCGCCGTCAAGCCTGCGTCAGACACGGCCGATGCCACCGGCCTCGCTTGAATTCGATCAACCGTTAACCATTGCCCCCACCTTCGGATGCGGCTGGTTTGGACAGGCGGCATTGCTGGCCCATCGCAGCGGGCAGCAATTCGCACAGCAGTGGGGTGTTTGTGAAACCGTGCAACCAACACCTCAGCGCATCATCTTCACCATGCGCGATCAGGTAGCGGCGTTGCGTTTAATCATCACCCTGCACTTGGAAAAAACATCGGATGTGTTAACGGTGCAATCCTGCTTGCACAATGACGGCGGGGATGTGCTTGATGTGCAATGGTTGGCCGCTGCCACATTGCCGCTGCCGGCCCGCTGCGATCGCGTTCAATCCTATACCGGTGAATGGGCAAATGAATTTCAGATGCAGGTCGAGGCGCTATCGCGCAGCACGTGGCGTCGTGAAAATAGTCGGGGCCGTACCGCGCATGATTGTTTTCCAGGCGCGATTGTTTTGGCTGAAGGCGTCACCTCGCATCAAGGTGCTGTATTTGGCGCGCACCTGGGCTGGTCTGGCAATCATGCGCAAACCATTGAGTGGCAGCATGATGGCCAATATCAATGGCAGTTGGGTGAATGGTTGGCGCCGGGAGAGGTGCGTCTGCAGCCCGGCGAATGCCTGTCCAGCCCTACGGTTTATGCGGCTTTTTCTGCCGATGGTTTGAACGGCATCGCGCAAAGCTTTCATGCTGCCGCTCGCGCGGTGCTGGCGGGGCACTACGGTAGCGAACATAAAATGCCACCGCGCCAGGTGCATCTCAATACCTGGGAAGCTATTTATTTTGATCACCATGAAGACGACCTGATGGCGCTTGCCACCGCCGCGGCTGCCTTGGGCGTGGAGCGTTTCGTGCTGGACGATGGCTGGTTCCATGCGCGTAATAACGACGCTGCCGGCTTGGGCGACTGGTGGCCGGATGCACACAAGTATCCGCAGGGATTGCTGCCATTGGCGCAGCATGTTGAGGCCTGCGGCATGAATTTTGGTTTATGGCTTGAGCCCGAAATGGTCAGCGTGGACAGTGATTTATATCGTGCTCATCCTGATTGGGTCATGCAGTTAGCGCAGCGCCCGCTACTGACGGGCCGTCGGCAACTGGTGCTTGATTTAGCGCGCGATGAGGTGGCGGATTATTTATTCACGCGGCTGCACATCTTGCTTACGACGTTGCCGATTTCCTATCTGAAATGGGATATGAATCGTGATCTTGCGATGGCCGGTCACCACGGCACCGCGGCATGTCGGCAGCAGGTAGCAGCGCTTTATAGACTGTTGGCGCGGGTTCATGATGCCTGCCCCGCGTTGGAAATCGAAAGCTGCGCGTCAGGGGGCGGGCGCATTGATTTGGGCATCCTGCAGTACACGCAGCGCTTCTGGACGAGTGATAACAATGACGCGCTCGCGCGGATCTCGATTCAGCGCGGTGCGCTGCAATGGTTGCCGCCTGAATTACTGGGTGCGCATGTGGGGGCGGCACCTTCGCACATCACCGGGCGAAGCCAAGCACTGGCGTTTCGTGCTGCGGTGGCGCTAGGCGGGCATTTTGGGGTGGAGCTGGATGTTCGCAAGCTGTCAGTAGAGGATCGCCTCTGCCTTAAACAATGGATAGATTTATACCGGCGTTTACGTCATGAAATGCATCAATCACGCGTCTGGCAAGGCGCAGCCGGTGACGGCGTGGTGTGGCAGGCGCATGGTGGTGAAGCCTCGCTGATACTGCTGATTTATCGCCTGACGCCAACCACCCAGCGTTGGGCACAGCCCGTGATATTGCCGATGCTGGATGTGACCCGGGCCTACCGGATTGAGCGGCTTGATCCGGTGATGCCAGCCATTGATCAGGCCACTCCATATTTCTTTGATGAGTTGAGCGGGCAGGGTGCTACCGTCAGTGGCGATTGGCTGGTTCACCACGGCTTGCCGCTGCCGCGCATGCCCGCTGAAACTGCCATTGTTTGTCGTCTCACTGCTTTGCCGCAGTCATGAATATTTTTATTGCCAACATCTCGATCACCAATTGCACAAGCCCGATTCCATACCGATGATGACCACTGAACTTGATCCTGCCCATGATCCGCACCGCCGCCACAATCCACTGACCGGTGAGTGGGTACTGGTTTCGCCACAACGCAATTTGCGGCCTTGGCAGGGCAGTCAGGAAACGGCCGATCATTTGCAGCAGCCTGCCTATGATTCGCAATGTTATTTGTGCCCCGGCAATAGTCGTATCAACGGTAAGCGTAACCCTGACTATGCGGGTACTTATGTGTTTGATAATGATTTTGCAGCGGTATTGCCAGGATCACCTCATAGACCATCCATCGCAAATACGATCGTAGCTTCGGCGGATGTTGCAGCTCATGCCGGTGGCCATGAGAAAATTTTCCAGACGCAAAGCGTGCACGGGGTCTGCCGTGTGCTTTGTTTTTCACCCGATCACAGCAAAAGTTTGCCTGAGCTTTCAGTCGGCGAAATTGGGCATGTTATTGAATCATGGTGCAGTGAAAGTGAGGCTTTGGGTCTGCGCTATCCGTGGGTGCAGGTATTTGAAAACAAAGGCGCGATGATGGGTTGTTCTAATCCGCATCCGCATGGCCAGATTTGGGCGACAGATTATTTACCCAATGAGGCGCGCCGCGAAGATGCTTGTCAGCTTGACTACTATGCGCGTCACGGGAGAGCATTGCTGCTTGATGTGGCTGAGCATGAAGCAGCCGTTAATGAACGTGTTGTGGTGGCAACGGAGCATTGGCTGGCGATAGTGCCGTATTGGGCGAGCTGGCCGTTTGAGACGCTGTTGTTACCACGCGCGGCAACCCAGCGACTGTCGCAGCTTTCTGGCGCGCAGCGTGCTGATCTGGCAATCGCATTACAGGCGCTCACGATTCGCTACGACAATCTTTTTCAGTGCAGCTTCCCGTATTCGATGGGTTGGCATGGCGCACCCTACGATCATGGCGAAACAGATCCTGGCGTGGGTATGGATACTGCGTCAATGCCATCTGCGCAAACGCATGAGCAAACCCATGATCAAACGCACGGGCATCCACCTGGGCAACTGCACCAGCACGCACACTGGCAGCTGCACGCCCATTTTTATCCACCCCTGTTACGCTCCGCCACAGTGCGTAAATTTATGGTCGGTTTTGAAATGCTGGCCGAGGCGCAGCGTGATATTACGCCTGAGCAGGCCGCCTGCATGCTGCGCGCCACATCCCTCATTCATTTCAAGAGCGCCCCATGAATCGGCCACAGCAACATTTAATCACCGCTGCCCGCCATGCGTTTTTGCAGCATTTTGGACAGATGCCGACTACCTTGGTGCAAGCGCCGGGGCGCGTTAATTTAATGGGTGAACATACTGACTATAACGATGGTTATGTTCTGCCCTGTGCGATCAACTTTGGCACTGTCATCGCTGCACGGCGTCGGGATGATGCGATGGTGCGGGTCGTGGCCGTCGATATGGACATGGCGTTCGATGGATTTCGGCTTGATGAAACCATTGAGCCGCTGCTTGATCAGGCCGGGCAGCAATGGGCAAATTATGTGCGCGGCATGCTGCGTGAACTGCAGTTGCTTGGTCTATCGTTTAGCGGTATGGAGTTAGCAATTACCGGGGATGTGCCGCAGGGTGCGGGCTTGTCATCGTCAGCCTCGTTGACGGTGGCGGTAGGTCAGGCAGTCAAATCGTTATTCAGTATTGACACATTAGACGCAACCCAACTGGCGCAGGCGGCACAGCGCGCCGAAAATAATTTCGTCGGCTGTCAGTGCGGCATCATGGATCAACTGGTGTCAGCGCACGGCAAGGTCGGCCACGCGGTGCTGATTGATTGCCGCAGCTTGCAAACCCGGCAGGTGCTGCTGGCTGATGATGTGTCGGTGCTGGTGGTGCATTCACGCGTGGCGCGCGGACTCGTGGATAGCGAATACAACACTCGACGCAAACAATGCGAAGCGGCAGCCCGTTATTTCGGGGTCGCAGCCTTGCGCGATGTGAATGGCGAGCAGGTGAGTGCGGCCACCGGGCTTGACCAGATGACGATGCGACGTGCGCGGCATGTAGTCACCGAAAATCAGCGCGCCCAGGAAGCCGCAGTCGCACTGGCGCAGGGCGATCTGCGGCGCATGGGTGAATTAATGGCGGCATCACACGCTTCCATGCGCGATGATTTTGAAATCACTCTGCCACCCATTGATGAGCTGGTGGACATTCTTGGCTCTGCCATCGGTGAGATGGGCGGCGCGCGCATGACCGGCGGCGGCTTCGGCGGCTGCGTCGTGGCGGTGTTGCCCACGGCAATGGTCAAGGCGGCCAGCGACGCGGTCGCCGCGCAATATCGTGCCCCCCATGGCGAGTCTGCGCTGGTTTATGCATGCGTGCCCAGCGCCGGAGCCGGATCATTAGCGCTTTAATCGTTATGGCAAACCCGTTGGCAAACACGCCGACTGGTGCGGCGTTTGAGCCAAAAATGCTTGAAGATGCCCGCAAAATGGCGACTTTCAAATTTGCATATTAGATGCAGCCTCAATCACAGCCACAGCCACAGCCACAGGTTCAGCCGCAGCTAATTTCACTGCAACACCCGGCGGGCCTCGCGCTGGATTTAATGGATTGGGGTGCGACTTGGCTATCCTGCCGCGTGCCGCTTGCGGACCATACACTTCGTGAGGTGATTCTGGGTTGCCCGCAGCCCCATGATTATTCATTGCAGTCTGCATATCTCGGCGCCATGATTGGCCGTTACGCCAATCGAATTGCGCACGCCAGTATCGAGCGCCATGGCCAGATTTATCACCTGACCAAAGAGCATCATCAGCACCATCAATTGCATGGCGGGCCGGACGGCTTTCATCGGCGCTACTGGTCGGTGATTGCGCAAACCCGAACATCGGTCAGTTTTCAATTGATCTCGGCCGATCAGGATCAGGGTTTTCCGGGCCAGTTAATGGTCTCGCTAAAAGTAACGTTGTCTGGCGCACGCCAAATTACGCTGGACATAACCGCGACCACCACCCGCGACTGCCCGGTGTCGATTAGCCATCATGCGTATTTTAATTTAAACGCAACTCACGATGACGCACGACAGCAACAGCTACAAATCGCGGCCGATTATTTTTTGCCGGTTGATCACACCTTGCTGCCGCAGGGCACGCTGGCGCGTGTTGACGATCTCGCTTACGCGGGCGCTTTTGATTTCCGCCAGCCAACCGCAATCGCCGAACGATGGTTAACCGATCCACAGCAGCGGCTTGCGGGCGGTTATGATCACGCTTATTTATTACACGCTGACTCGCAGCAAGGTCGGCAACCCGCGGCGGTGCTGTATGCGGCTGATCAGCGTTTGTGCATGAAGCTGACGGCTAATTTACCTGCCATGCAGTTGTACACCGGCCAGTTTTTGCGCGGTATTATCGGCCGCGATGGCCACCCTTATAACGCCTGTAGCGGGGTGGCACTCGAAGCGGAATTTTTGCCTGATAGCCCCAATCATCCGGAGTGGCCGCAGCCCTCATGCTGGCTCGCCTCTGACGCTGTGTATCGCCACATTATTCAATATGATTTTGAGGTTTGAATAGCGCCAAATTTTTTCAAATGAAAATCCACATTTCCGAACAGCGCATCAATCATCGTCAAGCGCTTGAAGTAGTGGCCCACCATGACTTCATTGGACATGCCCATGCCGCCATGCATTTGAATGGCCTCCTGACCGATGAGACGACCAGCCTTGCCCACTTGGACTTTCAGGGCAGCCAGCGCGCTTTGAATATTGTTGCTTTGGAAATTGCCGCTTTGAATGTTTGCTGTGGCGACAGCGCTTTCATCTGCCTCCAGCAAACGAATCGTCGCCAAATAGAGCAATGAGCGAGTTTGCTCGGCTTCCATAAACATATCGACCAGGCGATGTTGCAGCACCTGAAATTGGCCAATCGGCTGGCCGAACTGAACCCGCTTCTGGCAGTGCGCAATCGTTTGTTCCATCAAGGCATCCATAATGCCCACGGCCTCAGCGCTGATGGCGGCCAAGCCCAGATCAATCGCCGCTTCTAAAATGGGCAAGCCCTCATCAATCTCGCCGATTACCGCGCTCGAATTGACGGTGACCTGGTCAAATCTGATGTCGGCGCCATCGCTGCCGTCGAGAAGCGGATAAGCGCTGCGGGTAATGCCGGCAGCGTCAGCAGGCACGAGAAACAGAGTTATGCCTTGGCGAGCCTGCACCGGCCCGGATGTGCGCGCCGACACAATCAATTGCGGCGCTTGTTGGCCGTTGAGCACCACACATTTTTTGCCATTGATGATCCAGCCAGACGAGGTTCGTTCAGCCTTCGTCTCGGTCATGGCTAAGTCATAACGCGCAGCCATTTCGGCGTGCGCCACGGCCAGCGTCGTTTCGCCGTTGATCAACTCGGTGATGCGCGACCGACGATAAATCGAGGTATCACCGCGACGCAATATTTCGCCGCCGATCACGATGCTCGTCAGATAAGGCGCTGTGACCAGGCTGCGACCAAAGCTTTGCATCAGCAGCATTGTCTCAATCACGCCGCAACCGAGGCCACCATCGGCTTCGCTGAACGGCAATCCCAACCATCCCAGTGCGGCGAATTTTTTCCATATTGCCATGCGACTGGCCTCAGGCTCAGCCTGGCGCTGCAGGTGCCGCTGATAAGCATGCTGCTCACGCATGAAGCGTTGCGCACTCTCGTTGAACAATTGCTGCTCGTGGGTAAAATCAAAATCCATGAATAAAATCCCAAAGAAAAACCGCGCCGGATAATCACCTGACGCGGTTTTTGTTTATGGCGAGTCGTACTGAATGGCGATGATGCCGCCCGACTCTGGTTGCGAGGCTAGAACTTGTATTCCATCGCGATGCCAAATGTGCGAGGGTCAAGGAAGCGTGCATTGCGGTAGCTGCCCAACAGGGCGTCTTCAATGACGATGCGGGTGATGTTGTCCTTGTTTGCCAGGTTTTTAACGTAAGCCTTGAACTGCAGGTTTGTGCCAGGGCTGATAAATCGCGCCTGCAGGTTGGTTACGCTCCATGCCGCGATTTTATCGGTCGGTGTATTGAACTCGCGTGCGAAGTAGGTATTCTGCCAAACATGATCAATGCGTGCCACCGTTGTCCAGCCGGTATCAAACAATGCCATCGTGTATTGCGCGCCCAATTTATATTTCTTGTCGGGCGAATAGGGCAGCTCTTTACCATTCAGGTTAACCGGCACCTGCGGTGTTTTCACGGTCAAGCTTTGCGCCGGATTGGCCGCATCCACGGTCATGAAATCACCAATTTGTGTATTTAGCAGCGATAGATTGGCATCGAATAGCCAGGGCTTGGTCGGTGCCCAGACAATTTCCGCTTCAACACCTTTGGTCTTGGCATTCGCATTGCTGGTCAGTGTTGTACCGTTAATCCGCTGTCCCAACTGCATCCCTTTATAGTTGTTGTAGAAGCCGGTGAAGTTGGCCTGCAGGGTGCCATTGAGCAGCATATTTTTCCAGCCGATTTCATAGGCTGTTACCTCTTCCGGTTTGAACGTAGGATTGACGGTATTGCCAATATTGAAGCCGCCTCCTTTGTAGCCGGTGGCAACTGAGCCGTACAGTAGCGACGCCGGATTGAGGGCATAGTCGACAGTAACCCGACCGGTGCTCTTCGAGTTGCTGCTGGCCGCATTACTTTCGGGGCCGGGCGCCGAAAGCACTATATTGCGCGAAATCGAGGTTCGGTCTTCGCTGGTGTGGCGAGCACCGACAGCTAATCGCAATTGATCGCTCAATTTGAAATTGGCTTCGCCAAAAAGCGCTCTTGTTTGCAGCGTGCCACGGCCTTTGGTATTGATAAACCAGGATTCAGCGGGGCGACCCAATGCGCGCTGGAATAATTCAATGGCGGGATGCCATGCTTCAAAACCCACTCTGCCACTGGAGGCCAGATAATAGGCGCCCGCCGTGAAATTGAACATCCCCTTAAATCGTGAGGTTGCGCGTAATTCATGAGAGTAAGTCCAGCTTGATGCGGTAAAGCTGTCGCTGCTGAGCAACTGGTCAGTTGTGACGGTGGTATCACGATTCTTGTTATAGGTAATCGGGCGCGTGAAGCGGAACGGCAAAGCCGCGTTATCCCAATCGGTATTTTGTTCAGTGCTCGAAGTGGAATAGCCGCCCACATAGCTCACCAGAAAATTGTCAAAGTCATGGGTGTAATCAAGCGTGGCGTAGCTCTGGTCAAGACTAAATGTGGGGTCGGTGTCTGCTGCCACTTCACGTACATTGCTGGGATTCTGTGCGCCCGCGTAGATGTTGCCGCCGACCGGAAACGGCGTGAATGCTCTCGACAGTGTTTGCAGCACGGTGGTGGTCGCAGCCGGGGAATCGAAGCCCAGTTCGTTGGGGCTGCAACCCAGCACGGCATCGGCTTTGCATAGCCGTTTGGTTTCACGCGTGCGGCTGCTATTTTCGTTGTACATACCCAACACAAAATTGAGCTCGCCGCTGTCGCCGACCAGAAGTCGGGTCGAGCTGCGGAAAGAGTTTTGATCGCGGCCATCAATCTTTGAACCGGTGAATAAATTTTTGGTGAAGCCATCGCGTTTGTAGATGTAGCCTGCAAAGCGCTGTGAAAGATTTTCCGTAATCGGCAAATTAATCACACCACTGACACGCTTTTCGGCAAAATTGCCGACTTCAAGTGCGACTTCACCACCCATTTTATTGGTAGGCTTTTTGGTGGTGACGCTGACTGCGCCGCCGGTCGTGTTGCGACCAAACAAAGTTCCCTGCGGGCCGCGCAAAATTTCAATTCGTTCAATATCGAAAAACTGATCCTGTGGTACTGGTGCAACCGAAGCACCGTTCAGGAATACTCCGACGCCTGCATCGCCACCGAGCGAGCCGTTACCGATGCCGCGAATGGTGAAGGTATCACTACCGACCAAAATCGCGCTGGGCACGGAAAACTGCAGGTCTGCTGCGTTTTCGATATTGGCTCGTTTCAGACTTTCGCCGGTAAACGCGCTGATCGCCACTGGAACGGTCTGTAATTCTTCTGAATATTTGCGCGCCGTAACAACAATCAATTCAATCGGCGTCGATTGTAAAGGTGCTTCGTTTGATTTTGCTGCGACACCTGTTTTGATTGTATCTGACGTGCTTGGCCTGCCACTTTCAGAGGTGGTTTGCGCCATCACGGTTGCCGGCAGGAGAAGCGCGGCAAACAGCGCCGTTGAAAGCTGTGTGCGCTGGGGGGGACGCATTGCCAGTTGCTGTTTTGTAGCCATGTATTTCTCCTCATTCATTGAGCGTTGCCAGCCACTGTTCTAGTGACGGTGAGCAGGCAGTGCATTTTTGCGGTTGTTAGGACGGCTTGTTGCAGGCCGTTTTTTTAAACTGGATTGCTACTTTGATCAACTTGCTGTGATTAACGGCTTACGGCGAGGTTTGAGGCGATTAAAAATATGCTGATACGGTTATTAGCCTGGGTTGTGCCTAAGCCAGATTGCTGATCAGGCACTTTGGAATCCTCTTATAGCAATAATCGTCAATAACAATCTTAAAGTGCAGCAAATGACGTGTCAAGCGTTATTATAAATTACGTCAATAAAGCGTTGTGCGCAACCAACAAATCATAAAGCCGTGAAAATAATTATCTTGTCTTTGACTGTGTGGCCTGTGTGGCCTGTGGGGTCTGTGGGGTCTGTGCAATATTTACAGCCGGTATGAGCTCGGCACGGACCGAATGGCTGGCTTGCATAGCTGCAATGGGAGATTCAGCCCGCTGCCTGGCGCTACCGGATTGATAAAGGGTATTCAGCATTTCCAGGTAAAACGGCATGACGTCACCGCCAAATACCTGAGTCATAACCACCCCGGAAATTCGCCGATCCGGGTCTACCCAGAAATAGGTTGAAGCTGCACCTCCCCAAAAATAACCATTTGCAGGTACCGCTGCAGGGGCTTTTGCAGGGTTTAAAAAACGTGCAAAGCCCAGCCCGAAGCCGAGCCCCTGTGCAGCCAGATTGGGTGTTGCAAGCGCCATGGCATCAAGTTGATTGCGGGTCATTTCCGCGACGGTGCCGGGCCATACGATACGCGTTCCTTCCAGCGCACCGTCCTGCAGCAGCATTTGCAAAAATCGCTGGTAATCGGTGGCGGTTGAGATCAGCCCTGCGCCGCCGAAGTCGATAATCCTCGGCTTGGAAAAAACGCTTGTCTTCGGGTCTTCAATTTGTGCAACCGTGCCGCGACCTAAAGTATCAATCCGCGTCGAGCGCAGCACATTACCGTTGCCCGATTCGGCGGATTTAGCGGCGTAGGCGGCGGTTAAGCGCGTAATTTTTTCCGGCGGCACTTCAAAGAAGGTGTCCTGCATTTTTAGCGGCGTAAAAATACGCGTGGACATAAATTCGCGAAAGCGTTGTCCTGATGCTTTTTCAACTACAGCAGCCAGCACATCGGTAGCATTACCATAGCTAAAAAGCTCACCTGGCTGATACAGCAGCGGGATCGTCGCAATGCGCCGCGTGAACTCACTGATATTGGTAACCGGCGCTGATTTATCGGCGGGCATCACAAAAGCGCCGCCGCCGTTATCGATGCCGCGCAGTACATACAGGCGGTTCACTGCACCAGGTGCTGGCGACATATAGGTCAGGCCTGCAGTGTGGCGCATGAGATCACGAACCGTTATCGGGCGCTTGAGCATTTTTGTTTTAAGCGTTTCGGGCGTCTCACCACTATCAAATACCGACGCGGATGAAAACTCGGGTAGATATTTTGCGACGGGGTCGTCCAGTTTTAGTTTCAGGTCGTCCACCAAAATCATGGCCGCTAAACTGGTGAGCGGTTTGGTCATGGAATAAATGCGAAACAGATCATCTCCAGCCAGACTGCGATTGCGCGCGACATCGGCAAGCCCGCGAGTTTCATTCAATAATGGTTTGCCATCACAGTAAATCTGGGTGGTAATGCCAGGCGCAAAACCGCGCGCCACTACTTCGGTATTCAGGGTTTGTATACGCTGCAATTGTTCGGACGAGATTCCACAGCGCGTTGGTAATGACGCGGTCTGCGCATTCAATGTGGCCGGTGCATGCGCGCACCCGCCTACTGTCAGTGCGGCGATGATAGTGACGAAAATGTTGGTTGTAAGAGTGGCGGTAGCCGTGCTGATCCTGAAGGGTATTTGCATAAGACCTCAAAAATGGGCGAAAGGATTTAATATTGCGCACCTCGCCGCCGCTATCATTGCTTGCAGACAGGCCCGCACTATAAATTTTTATGACTCCAGAAACCATTAAAACAAGCAACAATTACTGGACGTTAAATGTTATCTATTGTATAAATAGTCAATAATGCTATGACAAACCCTGTTGTGTGTCAAAGGAATAGTTGAAAAGCTGCCGGTAACTACGACAATGGATGCCTTGATTGCAATAGCGGCAATGAATGCAACGGATGAAAATGTAAAAATGAATTCGACTGTGATGCCTTCAACGCCAGCAGCATCAGCCATTTCTGATAGGGTGGATTTCTGCTTGTTCGAGGCTGAGCTCAAACAGCATGCCAGCACCTGGACGCAGTCAGCAGTGTTCGCGCGTGAGCATCCGCAGGGGATTGCGCTCTATGCAGAACACGGTAATCGTACCTTTTTAGAACTGCACCAAAATGCCAACCGGTTAGCCAATGCGCTGTGCGCATACGGGCTGGTGAGCGGTGATGCGGTGGCATTGATGTGCCGGAATCGCGCTGAATTTATTGAGGTGTTTCTGGCCTGTATGCGAATCGGCCTGCGACTGACGCCTGTCAACACTCATCTCACCTGGGATGAGGCTACTTACATTGTAGAAAATTGTCAGGCGAAAATATTTTTTATTGAGGCGCTATTGGCAACAGCGCTGGGTCAATCCTCCGCTTTTGCCGCAGCATCCGGTGATGAGACTAAAACAGGTTCAGTACTGACGGTACTCATCGAAGATGAGAGTCATGCTGATATGGCCAACACAGCCAACGCAAACTCATACTGCAGCTTGCTCAAACGCGCCAGCCATGAAATGCCGGCATTCCTGGCGATTGGTTCGCTGATGCTATACACCTCAGGAACCACGGGCAAGCCTAAAGGGGTTTATCGCGATCTGCCAGAACCTATTGCGCCTCAATACGCCGGGTCACATGCAAATTACAATCCACTGATCGACACCGATCTGTGTTGTGGCCCGGCTTATCATTCCGCGCCGCTGCTGTTTGATGTGCGCTGGCCTCTGGCCTCCGGTGTGCCGCTGGTAATGCTCGATAAATGGGACACATTAGGTGTGCTCAACGCCATCGAAACTTATGCGGTTACTCATACCCATATGGTTGCGACGATGTTCCAGCGGTTACTGTCATTGGAGCCCACGGTGCGTGCGGGCAAGGATGTCACATCGCTGCGCTTCCTGGTGCATGGGGCCGCGCCGTGCCCGATTCATATCAAACGCGCCATGATCGATTGGCTGGGGCCGGTGCTGGTTGAATATTACGGAGCTACCGAAGGCGGGGAAGGCATTCATGTGGGTTCGGCAGAGTGGCTGACACGACCCGGTACGGTGGGCCGCATGGATCCCGCGCTCGGCCATATTATTCTCGACGATAACATGCAGGAAATACCAGCGGGTAGCATTGGTCGTATTTACTTTAAGGCGCCTGATAGCGGCCGGTTTGCCTATTTTGGTGACGCCGAAAAAACGGCTGCCGCATACGCTGAAGATCGTTTCACGCTGGGAGATATGGGCTATGTGGACGCAGATGGTTATTTGTTCCTGACCGGTCGCGTTGCTGAATGCATTATTTCCGGCGGCGTCAATATTTATCCGCAAGAAGTCGATGATGTGCTGATGTTGCATCCGTCAGTACGCGATGTTTGCACTGTCGGTATCCCCGATGACGAATGGGGCGAGCAGGTGGTGTCGCTGGTAGTGCTGGCTGAGCCGCAGCGAGCGAGTGTTGAGTTTGCGACGGCATTGATGGCCTACGCGGCCACCAAATTAGCCGGCTACAAACGGCCCCGGCACATTTTGTTTGAAACGGAATTGCCGCGTTCGGCAAGCGGCAAGCTGTTGCGGCAGCAGGTGCGTCAGCGGTTTTGGGTGAATCAGGGAAAGTTGATTTGAATCGATAGTCGTGTTGCAAAAAGCACGCATGCCTGGTTTATTTGGTTTATCCAGCCCGTCTTGTTACTCAATTTTTATTCAGGGATTATCACCTCACTCATGACTACGTCCACCACCAGGAAACTGCCGCTATGGCAGGTGCTGTCGTATGGAACTATTAATTTGCCGCTATCGTTTATCGGCTATCCGATTGTTATTTTCGTGGCACCATTTTATGCCAGCGAGCTAGGCTTACCGCTGGGATTACTCGGCACGATGCTGTTTCTGGCGCGTATGTCAGATGTGATTACTGATCCACTGATCGGTGTCGGCAGTGATCATACGCGCAGCCGATTTGGACGGCGTAAACCGTGGATCGCGGCCGGAATATTGATCATGTTGATGGGCGTTTATAAACTTTTCATGCCCAGTGCAGGCGTTGGCATGGTGTATTTTTTAATTTGGGTGAGCGTGGTGTATTTTGGTTTCACCATGATTACCTTGCCGCATGAGGCGTGGGGAGGAGAGCTATCTGCGAGCTACCATGAGCGCACCCGCATCACCGGCGCCAGGCAATTTTTTGGTTTAAGCGGTCTGGTGTTGGCAACCGTGGTACCTGCGGTGATGCTGGGGCGATCTGGCGGCACCATGGGTTCGGTTTTGGAAATGCTGGCCTGGATCATTATTGTGCTGCTGCCGATCTGTGGCGCATGGTTACTGTGGATGGTGCCATCGGTGACGCCGGCTGAAGTAAAAAAAGAGGTACCGTTTATGAGCGGGCTGCGCCGTATGTGGCGTAACGGCCCGTTTGTGCGCATGCTGCTGATTTTATTATTGGCGGTAATAGGCGAAACATTTCGCATCACGATCACGCTTTTTTATGCGCGCGATATTATCGGTATTGGCAATTTAGGCAGCATCTATTTATATTATTTCGGGGTTGGTCTGCTGGGTATTCCGGTGTGGATTCGGCTTGGCAATACAATCGGCAAACATCGCGCTTTAGCTCTGTCGTTCACTACTCTGGCGCTGCTGTCGCTGGTGATGTTGCCGCTGGGCAAAGGCGATACCGTTATATTTATCATCCTGTTTACAGCCAAAGGTTTTTGCTTTGGCTCATTACAGTTATTGCCGTCGGCCATGATTGCTGATGTGGTAGATGTGGATTCAGCGCGCAGTGGCAAGAGCCCGCAAGGCCTTTACTATGCGGCTGCCGGGGTAGCGCTCAAACTCGGCATGGCTTTGGGCCAAGGGCTGTCTCTCAATATGCTGAGTTTGGTGGGCTATCAGGCTGCCGGTGGCAGCAGTGCGAGCGCATTAGGCTGGCTGTCGATTTTTTATTGCATACCGGCAGCTGTGATGTTCCTGGTTGCGCTGCCGCTGGTGTGGCGATACCCGCTTACTGCCGCGCGTCACAAAGTAATCCGCGCCCGCTTTGAAGCCCGCCTTATCGCAAATCGTGAAGAAAACAGTGGGGTATTGAAACCGTGACGACTATTTTTTTTGATACGCGCGTGACAATGAATCAAGGCCACCCAGCAATAAATGCACGCAAATATCTGTCGCAAGATCGACATCATTATGGGTATTGAATAAATGCTGCGCGGCGGTTTCAGTCATGGCCATCTGCATATCAACAGCGGTAATCGCGATATCCAATGGCAGGTTATATTCTTTGCGGACGCGCTTGACGAAATAATTCACTGCCTCTTCGCGGCCTTGTTTGTCAGCATCCGCAACGGAACGGGCCACTGCCGATTCTTTCCATAATCGTTGTAATAACGGGCCTCGCTCTGCCACATGCTGAATATACATTCGTGTCGTGCGGCGGATCAGATCCTGAAAGTTGCCAGCCGCTTTGACTTCCTCAAGCCCTCGTTGCTGGAGAGCGATAATTTCCCGCTCAAGCAGCGCACGAAGAAGATCAGTCAGGTTCGGAAAATAGTTGTAGATAAGCGCTTTGCTGACGCCCGCATCACGGCCAACCCGCTCCATTGAAATTTCCGTAAAGCCATTTTCAAGAATCAGGCGTGCGGCGCAGTCGAGGATTTGTCCGGCACGAATCTCGGGAGCAAGGCGTTGACGGCGTGGTGCTGCGCGCTGAACCTTGGGTTTTGTACCGGGTTTAAGCAGAGCAGGTTTAGCGAGGGAAGGTTTAGGCATAGTCAATTATTTTAATTGTTGAGGCATATTACATTTAAACCATAAAGCGTATTTTTTTAATAGCACTGACGCTGTAGTTATCGCTATCGTCGCTTTACTGATTACACCACACGAGGGCCATACTGTGAAACTTAACTTTTCGGCAAGTGAGATTCTTTTTCAGCAGCAGATTCAGGATTTTATAGCGGCGCATTTCCCGCCGACGGCACCTTACGCACACAGCAAGGCAGATGAGCAGCGCTGGGCTGCTGTATTGAACGCACAAGGCTGGGCGGCCTATCAATGGCCGCGTCAATATGGCGGTACCGGTTGGGATATGACGCAAAAATATATTTGGGAACGGGCAACCGCGATGGCAGGTGTGCCCGCGCGTTTGGGCGGAATGGGCATGTTTATGCTGGCTCCCATTCTTTATACCTTTGGCAGCGAGGCGCAGCAAAGCCGATTTCTGCCAGGCATCCTGGATAATTCAGTTAACTGGTGTCAAGGCTATTCGGAACCGGATGCGGGTTCTGATTTGGCGTCGATACGGACTCGTGCCGTTCGTGATGGCGCGCATTATATTGTTAATGGCAGCAAGACCTGGACCAGCTATGCGCATCAGGCTGACTGGATTTTTTGCCTGGTGCGGACGGAAGCGCTTGAACGCAAGCAGGACGGCATTTCTTTTTTGTTGATCGACATGCGCACGCCGGGGATCAGTGTGCAACCGATTGTGACTATTGAAGGCAAACATTCTTCGTTAAACTCTGTTTTCTTTGATGAGGTGCGTGTGCCGATTGAGAATCGGATCGGTGATGAAGGGTGTGGCTGGCGTTACGCAAAGGGGCTCTTGACGCATGAACGCACCGGCCTCGCTTATGTAGCAGATTCTATTCGCAGGCTGCAACGCTTGCGGCGGATAGCGGCGCAAACACCAGCAGGCCTCACGACGTTGTCACATGATGCGGATTTTGCGCGCAAATTAGCAGAGGTCGAGATCGATCTGCTCGGCCTTGAAATCACCGAGTTGCGTACGCTTGCAGAGGCCGCCAGCGGGGCAGCACCCAGCGCACAGTCCTCCATTCTTAAGCTCAAAGGCTCGTTAGTATTGCAGCGCATTACCGAGCTATTCGTCGAGTGTGCAGGACTACAGGCGCTGCCTTATAATCTGGACGGTTTGAATGCTCGGGATAGTCTGGAAGCAGATCGTTTCCGTGAAGAGATCAGCACTTATTTATATGCCCGCTCCGCAAGCATCGCCGGTGGGACTAATGAGGTGCAGCGCAATATTATCGCTAAACGAGTGCTGCAATTACCATGATATCGAAGGTCAGGTCACTCAATGCTGCACCTTTTACGGTCACTGCAACGGGCGATTGGCTAGTTGGCCCGGCGCGTTATCCCGGCAACAATTCGCAGCATGAGGCGGGAACCATTCATGATGACGCCACTGCGCGTACATTGGGTTTTCGCAGCGGCACGGTGGCTGGATCCATTCACATGGAACAGTTTGTGCCGCTGTGCGAACATGTCTTTGGTCGGGAGTGGTCAGAGTCGGGGGCAGGTTCTCTGTCGCTTTATTTTTTAAATCCGTCGATTGATCAGGAACCGGTTTACGCCATGGTGGCGCAGCATGAAATCTTTGATGGCGTATGTCGCCGCCGCCAAGTGACGATGAAGACCGCTGCAGGCATGACTGTGTTGGAGGGCACGGCATCAATCGGTGAATTTGATCAGGCCTCTGCCGTACGCCTGCGCCTGCAATCACAGCTTAGTCGTGCCTGCCCGCCTGTTGCGCCGAGAATATTGGCGCAGGTGTCAATCGGCTTTTCTGCGACGCGCCTGCCGACCCGGATTTTGCAGGCGGATATTGATGCGAGGCTTGAGATCATAACTGAAAAGTGCGCCGAGTTTTCAGTGCCCGGTATGGATGGTCATACTGTGGCGCCGCTGTCAGCAGCCGTTCATGCGATGCGGATTTTTGAAGATAAGCTCGCGATCGGTGAGCAAGAATTTGTCGGCATGTTTGGCGCGATTGATTGGCAATATCTGCGCGGCCCGGTGTGGGCAGATTATCCATACGAGGTATCGGGCCAGGTCTTGGCCATCACAGATTCACCCAAGACCGAGATACTTTGGTATGAATGTATTTTGCATGACCCCGCTACTTCACAGGATGTGGCGCGCATGTTGATGATGTCGCGGTTATTAAAATCAACATCCTCTTTGTGGAAGCAGCAGTCATCGATCAAGCCGGGTTCTTAAACAACATAAATAAATCGCCGCATCCGGTGCTGATTTATTTCGCTGGGCTTGCCAGATCATCTCGGCTAAGCAATCCATCATTTCGTGCTCGGCGTCCATCACCGAATCCAGTTTCTGCGCCAGTCGCTGATGCGCATCGCGAACGCCGTTGGGCTGATCAATCGCGATCTGCTCGCGAATCGCCATGTGCATGGACAGATGCAAAAACGGGTTGGTCTCGCCTTGTTCTGGCGCGTAATCACGCTCAACGGTTTGATCGCGGTTTTTGAGCAGCGCGTGATATTCCGGGTG
>Ga0123338_10001733_pt1 | contig 20762 bp, 16 predicted proteins | sample grotaG_FD_89793 | JGI IMG/M metagenome (GOLD analysis project Ga0123338, IMG submission 89793) | Glacier valley bacterial and archeal communities from Borup Fiord, Nunavut, Canada, to study Microbial Dark Matter (Phase II) -... | ecosystem: Environmental > Aquatic > Freshwater > Ice > Glacier ...
CCGGGGCCGCAATATGAAAAGGCCGCCGGATTGCTCCAGCGGCCAGTTTCACAGCGTTTTCGTGGCTAGACGGCGGTGTTGCCACGCACGAGGTGCATGACCAGTCCAACGACGAACAGAATGATGAAGATATAGAACAGGATCTTGGCGATACCCGCGGCACCGGCGGCGATGCCGCCAAAGCCCAGCACACCGGCGATCAGTGCAACAACGAGAAAAATCAGTGCATAACGAAGCATGGCAACGCCCCTTCTTTACTTGGTTCAGTGCCGGTAAAGCGAAGCAGTAACCATAAAGTTCCGGACGCGCGGCGCAGCGATTACGTCGATTTCCCATCAAGCGTCGCGGTCCCCGCGGTTTCGCTGCCGGCGGCCTTCAGGCTGAAGTGAAAGCGGTTGGTTTCATCGTGCTTGACCTTGGTGCCAGCGAGTTCGACCCCGCCCGCAGTGCCTGCGCTGCGCTCGACGGCGAAGCCCTCGTCCTGCGCCTGCTTGACCAGATGGTCGGCAACCGCCTCGGGCAACGCCGGACTGACGAAGTCGAACGCGACGCTATGGCTGTCAGCCTTGCCGGCGTCGCTCGCATGAACACGGATGCCATGCACTTTGGTACCCGGATACAGCTTGATGCCATCGAGATCGAGATGGTTGCCGCCAAGCTCGAGGCCGGGGACTTCGATGTTCGCCTTGAAATCCTTGGTATCGATCGACAGCGCGCTGACCACCTTGTTGCCGCTGGCATCGGTCGCGGTGGTGGTCACCGATCCTTCATGGTGCGAGCCGCAGCCGGCGAGCGCGAGCGGGACGGCGATCAAAGCGAGCATCGGGCGCATGGTGTTCTCCTGCTGTATTATCGACATGATACAGCAACGCCGGAGCGGCGGCAAGCGGCGGTCAAAGCCGCCTTTTTCAATCAGTTTCCCTGCTGTGCAGGCGTTCGACCGTTAAGCAGCACCTGTCCCTCAACCCACCGCCATCATCTTTCGCAGCCGTCGTTCGACATCATCGACGCGGTAAGGCTTGGCCAGTATCTGCGTGCCGACAAGGTGATCGGGCAGGATGTTCGATTGGTCATAGCCTGTGCTGAAGGCGAAGGGGATTTGGCGCGCCCTGAGGACGTCGGCGATTCCCCACGACATTTCACCGTCGAGATTCACGTCGAGCAGCGCCGCATCGAAAGTTTCGGACTCTGCGAGCGCCAACGCTTCGTCGACCCGCGTCGCCGGTCCGACGATCTCCCAGCCCAGATCGGCACACATTGCCTCGAGCCCGATCAGGACCAGAAACGAGTCCTCGACGATCAAGATCCTGGGGCGCGCCGGAATGATTTCCGGCGGGCTTACGGCTTTCAGTATGATCGGCTCGGCGGCTGCAGTCGGCACGACGCTAAGTTTGACGAGCGACGACACCGGCAGAACGATATCGCAGACGACGCCGTCGGGCTTGTAATGGATGGTCGCGCGTCCGCCCGTCTCGAGCGCGAGGGCGCGTTCGATCAGGCTCGACCCGAAACCGCGCCGTGTCGGGGGTTCGACAACGGGACCGCCCGATTCGGTCCATGTCAGTCCGAGCCCGCCATCGTCGCGGATGTGCCACCGTACCGCAACATGTCCGGCGACAACCGAAAGCGAACCGAACTTCGAAGCGTTGGTGGCCAGCTCGTGCAACGCCAGCGACAGGGCGAGCGCCGATTTCGGAGTGAGCACCGCATCCACCCCGTGCAGCGAAACGATGCCGGCTGCCTGGTTATAGGCCTCCAGCTCCTCGCGCAGCAGCCCATCGACCGAGACGCCTTCCCAGCGGCTTTGGGTCAACAGGCTGTGCGCCTTCGCCATCGAATAGATGCGCTTGTCGAGGCCCTCGACGAACACTGTCAGCGATTGCGCGCTGCGACTCGACTGGGTGACCAATGCCTGGATGTTCGCCAGCGTGTTCTTCACCCGGTGGTCGAGTTCGGCCATCAGCAGTTTGTCGCGCTCATGCGCCTTCGCCCGTTCGCGCGATGCCGCTTCGATCCGGCGCAGCACCACCTGCAGCAGCGAAACGCGAAGGTCGAACGCCGAATCGGTTTCGGCGGGTGTCCATGGCAAGGCACGGCTTCGCACCGTATGTTTCCACACTTCAAACGATTTACGCGGCGACAGCCGGTCACCGTCGGGGCCGGTGGTTACCGGCTTGGCCGGATCGCCCGCCCAAAGTGCCGTTTCGACCAGCTCTGGCCGAAACCATAGGATGAAGTCCGACGGATCGCGCGACACCGCGATGACCAGCAGCCCTGAAGCGACGTTGGTGAACGCCTTTGCCGGCGCGTAGATTTCGCTCAGCCGGTCGGTGGCGAAGACCCCCTCGGTCTCGGTCATGTACGACGTCAGCCACTCGGTCAGAGCAGTGATCTGTTCACGGCTCGGGGTGGTCCCGAGAAAGGTGATCTCCCCTCCGACACGAACCGCGACACCGCCGCTACGCGCGCCGTCGAGCGCAATGTCGCCGCCATGGATGTAGTCGAGCAGGTTCGGGGTTTGCCGCGTCAGACCATAGGCATAGTCTTCGACACCGGCGAGGTTGAGCATCAGCTCCTGCAAAATCTTGCGGCTGGCCAGCCGCGCCTCGAACTGCTCGCTCTTTTCGCGGGCTTCGAGCTGGAGGGAGAACATCGACCCGAACAGTTCGCACACGGCACGCAGATGGCGCGGCAGCAGGCGCGGGCTGTTGTGGTGACAGGCGATCAGCCCCCATAGCTTGCCCGCGACGATGATCGAGATCGACATCGAGGCGTCGATGCCCATGTTGCGCAGATATTCGCGGTGGATCGGCGAGACATCGCGCAGGATCGCATAGCTCATGTCGAGCGGCTGGCCGGTGTGCGGGTTCAGCGTCGGCGTCAACGGCGCCGGGTCATAGTCGACCTGGGTAATCAGCCGCAGCCAGCTTTTGAGATAAAGCGCCCGCGCCTGCTGCGGAATATCCGCCGCAGGATAATGCAGGTCGAGGAACGGCGCGAGTTCGGCCGTCCGGCTTTCGGCAATCACCCAGCCCGATCCATCCGCCATGAAGCGATAGATCATCACCCGGTCATACTGGGCGACGCGCCGCACGCTGGCGGTTGCCATCTGGCACAGCGCATAGAGCGAGGCGGCCTCGCCGAAGCCCTCGACCATGACCTGCACGGCGGCGAGTGGATCGGCGGCGAACGGGTCCCCGGTCGCTGCAGCTTCGAACTCGATGACCAGATTGCCATCGACGCGGTGCGCGCTCGCATCGAGTGGACGGTCCGCAACGACGCGAAACAGCGGATCGAGCAAATGGCGCGGCTTGACGAGATCGGTTTCCTTGCCGAGCGCGTGGAGCCGGTTGACCTGATCGATGGAGAACAGCGCGTTGACCGGCCGGCCGAGCAACTCGGCGATGGGCTGACCCAGCAACGCCGCCGTATCGCCTGCCGCCTGAAGCACGCGCAGAGTCTCACATTCGAGCACGAGCAATGCGCCATGCGGCAGGATCGCGCCCGGGATATGGATCGGCTCGCGGTCGCAGTTCGTCAGGTCGACGCGGTCGCGCTCGGCAGGGCCGTCATTCATGCTATTCATTCCATCCATCGAGCCACTGCTCGAATATCGCGAAGGTGGCGGTCGCTCCAGCGATAATCGTGGCACGCGAGGTCGCCGCTGCGGGCGCTTCCGCCAGCCGCGCGAGATAGGTGCGCCACGCATTTCCGGTGTCGGCACCATGACCGCTGAAGAACCGGCGGCCCTGAGGATTTCCGGTCCCGAGCAAGGGGTCGAGCTGCCGCGCCAGACCGCGACCGCCCAGCGCCGACCCCTCGACCACGTAACGCGCGCCCAACAGGTAATCGGGCGAAACGATCGCGGGAAAGCCGGTGCAGCGCGCCACCGCCGCCTGCATTTCGGCATCGACACCGAGTGCCGCCAGATCGCTTTCGAGCCATCGGGTGCGTTCGGGGACGAGCCGTACCGCAACCTCGAAGGGCTGGTGGAAGCCATAGAGACGACTAAGCAGGGCCGTGTAAGCGCCCCGGTCAATGGTCCCCGACGCGACCGCCCCGAGGCCACTATGACCATGAAGCCGTTCGTGGATTTCGCGGGTTGTCGCCCGCAACAAATCATGGAGCGTCGGCATTAACTCTGGTTCGCGCTCGGACATCACGCCAGGGTGAACGCCGGTCAACGCGGTTGCCACCACAGAGCGCGGCACAAAAAAACCCCGAACGCAGCCAACGCGGAAGGCTTAGTCGGCGCACCGGCGAAAGACATGGGCACACCGGCAAAAGCGGGGAGCGTAGGTCGCGTCAATCTCGGCATTTTCCCCCCTAGCCGACACAATTACATCACTCAATAATGACGTTACGTTATCGACATGATCTAATACTCGTCACCCGCATTTCGGTTCCATAGAGCTGTAAGCGACCGTACGATCACTAGTTATCGCTAATCTGTGGATGCCGTCTATTCCCCGTTCACACTCGGCATGTTTCGTTGCATCCAACCGATGAACCCGCAGCAAAGCCTAGTTTAAGCACATCCTTGGGTACGACACGAATAATTGCGGCTCCCGCAAAAATGCGTCCGATCTGGATACCCGCTACAGATTGGCCTGCTGCTCGAAATCGAGCTTCGCATCGGGTGGATAGTAGAGCGCAGCGCACGCGTCGCGCAGCACGCCGCCGGTGATCGTCACGTCGTCGCGGTAGGCATCGCCGACGAATGCTAGCGTATCGACGTGCCGCGCTTCGAAATACATTTCGTGGACGTCATCGCGGCCCGCGCCATAGACGATGCGCGACACTTTCGACCAGATCGACGCCATCGTGCACATCCCGCACGGCTGCAGCGTCGAATAAAGCGTTGCACCACGCAGTTCGCCGCTTTGGTTTTCAGGCGTCGCCGTGGCCGCCCCAGCCCGCCGGAACGCCATGATTTCCGCATGCGCGGTCGCATCGTGCAATGTATCGCACTCATTATGCGCGCTGCCGATGACCTGCCCGTCGCGGACGATGACGGCGGCGATGGGTGCGGTGGCGGGATCGCTGCCGCGGCTTTTCGCGATCGCAATCGCCGCACGCATCCAATGCTCGTCCGCAGCGAGGGTGTCGGCTTCATCGGTCATTGTTGCGCCCTTGTTCTGACTTGCACGGTGCCAACCGAACGATGCGGAACGCCTGCGGTTTCGGGCGCGTCATCATGTCGTTGCCGTATCGGTATTGCTGCTGCTCAGGCGTGGAAGTGTTCGGCACCATCGATCAGGCTCGCCAGCGCGCTCGGCAACAGGCGAAAGCCGGCGGGATCGTCCGCGATATATCCGCCGACCTGGCTCCGGTGCGCCGCAATTGCCCAGCGTTTGGCGGCGCGGTGGCGATCGGCCTGCCGCCGCGGTGTGCCGACCCGCGACCACACCGCATAGTGCACCAGCGGCAGGCCAAGGCGGCGCGCTGCGGCGCGCGCCAGACCGGCCGCAGCCTGATGATCGGGGTGATGATCGGCGTCGGACGTGACCAGCACCACCCCGGCGCGCAAGGCGACGAGCTGCGCGCAAAGTCGGCGCAGATCACCCGTCGCCGCCACCCGGCCGTCGCGCCAGCCAAAGCGACAGATGCGCGCCCGACCCGCCGCCAGCCGAGCCATGGCACGGCGCTGTTCGCCGCTGCGCAGCCGCCCGAGCGCTGCCGGCGGCCAGCGCCTCGATCCCGGATGCGAGGCGTCGCCGTCGGTCAGGGCGATCACCGCCACCGGGATGCCGCTGCGCCGCGTGCGCAGGATCAGGCTGCCGCAACCCAGCGTCTCGTCGTCGGGATGCGGCGCGATAACCACCAGACGGCGCCCGCGCGCCAGCTGCACGATGCCATTGGCCGACACTGGAGGGAACGCACTTCGGCGGCGAAAGTTAGTCACCGATGCGCAATGCCCGACCCGTCCCCGATGTTCCGAACCCCGACGAGACGCTTGCCGCCGCCGTCGAGCGGATCTGGCAGCGCGCCGAAGCGGTCGATGCCGCCGCTGGATTCCCTGCCGCCGATATTGCCGACCTCGCCGCCTCCGGACTGACCGCGGCATGCGGGGTGGTGCCCTATGACGACGCGCAGGCGATGCTCACCGCGATCGGGAGCGCCAGCCTTACCGTGGGCCGGCTGTTCGAAGGGCATCTGAACGCCGTCCGGCTGGCGCGCCGTTTCGGGAATGCCACGACCACAGCGATCCTCGATTTCGAAACGGCTGCAGGCCGGATTTCGGGCGTGTGGAACGCCGAGCGTGGTGGCGGCGGCGTCACTGCAACCCGCATAGCGGGCGGCTTCCGCCTGTTCGGCGGCAAGGTGCATTGTTCGGGTGCCGGCAGCGTCCGCCGCCCGGTGGTGACCGCGCGTGTCGACGGTGAAACGCTGATGCTCCTGCCCGATCTTGCCAACGCTGCCGACCGGATCGACCTGAGCGTGTGGCGCGCGGCGGGCATGCGCGGCACCGCGACCGGAAGCGTCTGCTTCGACGGTATCGAGGTGCCCGATGCGGCGGTGATCGGCGGTCCCGGCGATTATTACCGCAGCCCATGGTTTTCGGGCGGCGCGTGGCGGGTGATCGCGGTCCAGCTTGGCGGGCTCGACCGGATCATGGCGCTGCACGCCGGGCGGCTCCGCCTCGACGATCCGGTGGCGCGCGCTCGGTTCGCGGTCGCCGCCGGTGCGCACGAGAGCGCGCGGCTGCTGGTGGCCGAAGCCGCCCGGCGCGCCGAAGCAACCGAGCCCGAGCCCGAAGCCATCGATGCCTATGTCGATCTGGCCCGGGGAACTTTCGAAACCGCGGCACTGGCAGTGATCGAGGCGACGCGCCGCAATATCGGGCTGTCGACGTTCATCGCCCCCGACCCTCTCGACCGGCTGCTGCGCGATCTCGAAACCTATTTGCGGCAACCGTTCCTCGATGCTTCGCGCGATCATGCCGCGCGGTGGCTCGCGGCGCGTGGCGGGCGGTTCGTGGCATGAGCGGCGACGCGCGCGACCCGGGTTATTTCGACGCGCTCTACGCCGCCGATGCCGATCCGTGGCGGTTCGAAACCAGCGATTATGAAGCCGCGAAATACGCCGACACGGTCGCTGCGCTGCCCCGACCGCGCTATGCCAGCGCGGTCGAATTCGGCTGCTCGATCGGCGTGCTCACCGAACAGCTCGCGGCGCGCGCCGATGCGGTCCTCGGCATCGACGTCGCCCAGGCCGCGATCGACCGTGCCGCCGCGCGCTGCGCCGCGCTGCCCCACCTCCGTTTCGCCCGGATGCGCGTACCCGACGACATGCCGAAGCAGCAGTTCGACCTCATCATGCTGTCCGAGGTGCTCTATTATTTCGACCTGCCGACGCTCGAGCGGCTCGCCGCCCGCCTGTCCGTGATTGCGGTTGGCGGTGCCGATCTGGTGCTCGTCCACTGGCTCGGGCCGACGCCGGATTATCCGCTGACCGGCGATAGCGCCGTTGCCGCATTCCTTGCCGCGACCGCCGGTCGGGCGACGGTCACCCGGCAGGAGCGGCGGAACGACTATCGGCTGGACGTTTTGCGCGTCGCTCCAGCCGCGCGATAAGCCGCTCGGCGTGACGAACTTCGCCGGCAAGGTCGGCGGGTAACAGCCTGCGGCGTGCCAGCCGGGGCGTCGCCGCCTCCAACGCCGCCCAGCGCGCCGCAAAGGTGGCAGCGTGTTCGCGCCGTACCCGCGACCGCAGCGTCAGGCGGCGCAGGAAAGTCCGCGTCGGCTCCAGCGCGGCATCGCATGGCGTCGCGGCCCCGGCATGACTGGCCAGCATATCGGCAAAGCCGCCGGGCGCACGGCCGACGCGCCGCGCCGAGGTGAACACCAGCGGCGCATGGCTGCGCCGCAATTTCAGCCCGGCGCGCTCGACCGCATCGGCCAGCGCCCGATCCTCGGCGAGCGGCACCAACGGCACGCCACCGACCGCGTGATAGGTTTCCACAGTCAGCGCGAGGCTTGCCCCCCACGCCCAGATATGGCGCGGCCACGGGTCGTGCGCCCGGGGATCGACCAGATCCTCCAGCCGCGCATGCAACTCGGCGAGCCGCCATTCCGCCGTCCGGTGGCCAAGCTCCGGCAGCTGCTTTCGCGCCGCGGCGTCGAAGCCGATGACCCCGGCAACGGCATCGGCACCGCACCCAATTTCACCCAGATTGGCCGCGATCCAGTCGATGTCGACTTCGCTGTCGGCGTCGGTGGTCATCACGACGCCGCCCGGCCCCGCGAGGCTGGCGGCGCGGTCCATGACGTGCCGACGCGCGCCGCCGGCATGCGCGCGGCCCGGCGGGAGCACGACCTCCTCGACATGGATGCGGACCCAGCGCGACGCAAACGTCCGCGCCAGTGCGGCGGTATCATCCGAACAGTTATTGGCACCGACCACGATGGTGATGACGGTCTGCGCGCGCCTCGCCGCCCGGTCGAGCGCCGCGAGGCAGCCGACGATATGCGCCGCCTCGTCTCGCGCGGGCACGGCAACGACGACGGTGCGTGCCGCACCGATCGGCAGGACTGGGAGGGTAAATTCACTTCGAGCGAGCCACATCGAGCTAGTAACGGTGGCTTGGATTAGAAGTTTCGTCGGACCGGGCGATTTTTGACAAGCGCAACGACAACTAACCGTCGCGCATTTTTGCAGACTGCATGTCCATCGCGGTCTTTGCCGTTCGCGTCCTCACCACGGCAACAATAAGGTTAGTCCGGCGAGCGCATTACCTCCCCGCCGAGATTTGATGCAAAACTGACCACCTCAAAAGCTCTTCGCCAAGCCGAACTCGCCATATGTCCGGTTGTAGTCATAGATGGAAACGGTTGAGTGATTGCGTTCGTAACCGATGCGCGCAGTGGGAGAAAAGCCTCGGAAAGACAACTGTCGGAAGGTCGCTCCTACCCGGCCGGAAGCAAACCACTCTCGTCGCTTGTCGGTAAACAGGAAGTTGCGCTGGTCGCCAATCAGCCGCTTTCCGGTTGCTGCGGCGAATAGCGTTGTTCGGCCTAGATCGAGCCAGGCATAGGCGAGTGGCCCCATCGATAGCGACGAATAGCTGGGATCCCGAGCGTATTGCCTCGCGAGGTCAGCGCCAACTGCGAACCCCGATTGTGCTGACAGCGCACGCTCGCCGGTGAAGCTGGCATCATATAATATGCCGTCTTGCAGTGGGTTGCGCCGGTAGCGAATTACCGTGCGACTGATATTCGATGAGAATTGAGTCTTGCGATTCAGTTGATGCTGCCATTCGCCTGTCGCCGAGAATGTCTCTGCGAACGGCTGGCCACCATACCAGCGTTTGCCAAAGCCATAAGTGACATTTGCCTGGTCCCGTTCGCCACGCCATTCAACGCCGACCAAGACTGAGGCAAGGAGATCATTTGCGCTCGACTGGCGATATAGATCCGCAGATCCGATCGATCGCGCGACGAGAGAGAGCCGGTCTGTAACAGGCCGCTTGGCGAAGACCGAACCTCGAAGCCGCACACCGACGCCAGACTTTGCACGTGCATCGGCATCGAGCAGGAGCGGCGCGATCACGGTCTCGAGAACATGGGACTGGGTCGCACGATTGATGTTGGTGTCAGGGGCCAGCGCGACTTCGAACGAGCCGCCTATGGGTCGGGTGCTGCGAAGCGCGCGCGAAATTCGGGATACCTGTTCAGCCACTTCAGGAGGCAGGCCACCGGCAGCTTCCGCCAGGCGAAGCTGACGACGGGCACCCGGCTCGTCACCGATGCGAGCGAGCACGGTGGCAAGTTCCAGGCGCACTCGCGCTGCTGCCGGTTTTTCGTCGAGCAGACGGCGGTATGTCGTCGCCGCCTCGGTCAACCGGCCGAGCGAAACCAGCAACTGGCCCTTTCGAAAACGCGCCTCACTGCGGATTTCGAGATCGCTGTCGTGCATCAACGCATCGTAGAAGGACAATGCCTCCGCGAAGCGGCCTGCGACGGCTGAGCGCCCAGCCAACTCAAAAACATCGACAGCGCCGAGACGGGTTTGTGGCGCCGTATTGTCGTCAGGCAACGCCTCTGCCGGCCAGCCAGAAATTAGCACGAGCAGCAACGCTGGCACCCAGCGAGAGCCGTTCATTGCTTCTTCGCGACCATCGCTCCCGTGATAAGAGTATTGGCCCCAACGCCATCGGGCACGCGAAGGCGATACAGGCCGCCGACCTCTTCGGCAGAAGGCCCGTAGAAATTAATCAGCATTGAGCCCAACGACGCGCCAGCCGTACGACTGATATCTGCTGTGGCCGACGACCCATAGCTGAACAATTTTCCTGCAAAACCGAACGCGCCATAGTCGATCGAACTCAAGCCGTTAGTGCCGCGGAGCGACAGGCTGCCCGACAGCGATTGGCTGCCGAAATCGACGGTCAACCGCGAACTGCCTGTGACATCGTAGAGTGTGCCTGCAGGATTTGCGCCCGCGCCATAGGCAACCCCGGCGTAACTCGCGGTGCCGGTTCGATTGGCGAATAGCCCGTTTGGCGTATTAAAGCCGTATACGAAGAAAACGCGGTCCGCCTCGGTCTGGATCGGATCGGAGTCGATTGATGTGGAATATCGGCCGAAGCTTGCATAAGTGAGCGCAAGCTCGCGGTTGTCTGCCCCCGTTTTATATAATTCGAGGCGCGTCGATTGCCCAGCAATGGTACGCGCATAGCTCGTGAAGTTTGCATCACCGCCGACTATCGCGGTGACCGTATAATCGCCCCCAGCGAGGTTTGAAGTGGGCGGCCCGAAACTTACATTTCCGCTGGTTTTGTCATTGAACTGCGAGCGTGAAACTCCACTACCGAGTAACCCGGGATAATCGAATATCTGTCGAACCTCGCCGGTTCGCGCAGTAAGCACAGTCAAGGTGGTCGCGTCTGCGTAGAAAAGCTGCGGGGTGACCAGCCGGGCAAACGAGATGTTAACGGGAGAGAGCGTCGCATCATGCTGCCCGGTCAACGAGCCGTTGAACGCGCTGCCGTCGCTCGCCGATCCGTAAAAACTGGCACCGATCTCCTCGCCGTTAGGGCCATAGAAGCGCCCTGCCAACACGCCACCGATCTGACGACTACCGTTGCTGTAAACCACCTCCCCTGAAAAGGTGCCGTTGGTCGATGCAAGGCGTCCGCCGCCTGTCAAATCAATGCCGCCACCCACGACGCCCTGACCCGAAATCAGGCCGGTTCGGGTGACCGATGTCGTCGTCGAATACAGCCCATTCACAAAATCGACATCGAACCGTCCCCGGCCCTGGAAGACGTTTGGTTCAGACCCAGGCACCGACTCCAGACCAAAAACATCGGTCGCAAATTTACCCGAGCCGGCTTTAGGAACGCCGCTCGCCGCCGTATCGAGACCATAGGTAAACGTCGCAAAACCGGTATCCTGACGATCACCGGAAACGGCATTGCGCTGGAGATAGCCAAGACCGACGTAACGGTTGGACGTCGTCCCATAGTATGGCGTTGTAACAAGTGTCAAATAGCTTGAGCTGGTAACGCTACGATGCGAATATCGCGCCTCGCCCGGGATGGTGCCAAGCTGTTTGTCTGTCGACGTAAATGTCTCGGCAGTACCAGAACTTGTAACTAGATAGCTATTCGACGCGGCGTCATAGGATATTGTTAGTGGAGCGTTGGCTGCTTTCGCCATAATCGTTGTCTTCGAGGTCAAATTGAACGACACATCTGTCTTTGCTGCGTCGTTCGTGAAGCTCTGACTCGCGCGCAGGTCGGTGATCGTCGTGTTCACCGGAGCCGGCGGCGGTGCCGCGACCGGGGTTGGCGTCGAACTTACCCCATCGCCTCCGCCGCATCCGCTGAGCACTATACCGGCTGCACCCGAAAGGGCGATTCCCCACACTTTCAACACTGCGCTTTCCCCCGTACACTGCGTTGACGATAGCGCGGTGGATCTCGCAACGAAAGCCCGCAAGTATAACGATTTAGGCTCAAGCGCCTTCTGCGGCGCGACTGACCAAAGACGCTGGTGCGGGCGACTTTGGCTGACCCCTGCTGCACCCGACCGCGAAGCCGCCGTCTTTGGCGTGGCGAAGATCGCCGCCCGAAAGGTGTCCGGCCTTGACCGGTAGTGGTGCCCCTGGCCGGACTCGAACCAGCACGGATCTCTCCACTCGATTTTGAGTCGAGCGCGTCTACCATTCCACCACAGGGGCACGGGCCCGAGCTAACCGATTGTGCGCCACGGGGCAACGGGGGCGTAACCTCGCCCCTTGCCATTGTGGCGCGCGTGCCGCACTCACGTAGCCATGCCCAGACCTCCCCGCTCCACTGGCGGCCGCCCGCCCAGTGGTCGCCCGCCCGGTGACCACCCGCCCGGCGACCGCCCCGCCCGGCCTTCGCGCCCCACGCGCATCCGTGAACCCGCCGGCGGTGCGCCGCTGGCCACCAAGCCGCGCGAGCTTGAACGCCGTGCCGCGCAAGGGGCGCGCCAGCGTCCCGCACCCGGCAGCGAATCGAACCCGTTCGGCGGCCGCCCGGTCAAGCTGCCGCGCAGCCACACCAGCGGCGCGCCCCGCCGGGAGCGCGGTGCCGCGCGCGCCGTGGCGTCCGCCGCCGCGCCCGGCAAGCACGAGCCGCAGCGCATCGCCAAGCTGCTGGCGCGTGCCGGCGTCGGATCGCGCCGCGATATCGAGCGGATGATCGAGGAGGGCCGCATCGCGGTCAACGGCACGATCCTTGCGACCCCCGCACACATCGTCGAATCGCTCGACGGCATTCTCGTCGATGGCCGCCCGGTGGCGATGATCGGCGCGACGCAGCTGTTCCGCTTCCACAAGCCGGCCGGTTTCCTGACCACCGCGCGCGATCCCGGCGGACGGCCGACGATCTTCGACGCGCTACCGCCGGGGCTGCCGCGTCTGCTGCCCGTCGGGCGGCTCGACATGAATACCGAGGGGCTGCTGCTGCTGACCACCGATGGTGCGTTGAAGCGCGCGCTCGAGCTGCCGGTCAACGCGGTGTCGCGGCGGTACCGCGTGCGCGCCTATGGCGAGATCACGCAGGCCGTGCTCGAAAGTCTGATCGAGGGCATCACCATCGAGGGCATGCGCTATGGCCCGATCAATGCCGACATCGAACGGCGCACCGGTGCGAACCTGTGGCTCAGCATCACGCTGACGGAGGGCAAGAACCGCGAAATCCGCCGCGTCCTCGAATTTCTGGGGCTGCAGGTGTCGCGGCTGATCCGCGTTGCCTATGGCCCGTTCGAACTCGGCGACCTCGCGGTGCGTGCCGTCGATGAAGTCAACGTGCAGCAGATCGAACAGCTTCAGAAAAGCATCAAGGCCAAGGCGTGAGGATCATCGCCGGCAAATGGCGCGGCCGCACGTTGAAGTCGCCGCCCGGCGAAGCAACACGTCCGACCGCCGACCGCGTCCGCGAGGCGCTGTTTTCGATGCTGACCAGCCGCCTTGGTGATTTCGACGGACTGCGCGTCGCCGACCTGTACGCCGGCACCGGCGCGCTTGGGCTCGAGGCGCTGTCGCGCGGCTGTGCGCATGTCGCGTTCGTCGAGAACGAGCGCGTCGCGCTTGGTGTGCTCAAGGCGAATATCGACCTGCTCGACGCCGAGCAGGAAAGCGCTGTCCTCGCGCTGCCGGTCGAGGCGCTGGGGCGCGCGGCGGTGCCGTACGACCTGTTGCTGCTCGATCCGCCCTATGGCGAGGACAAGGCGCTGCCCGCATTGGCACGCTTGCTTGCGCAGGGCTGGATCGCGCCGCACGCGCTGGTGTCGGTCGAAACCGCCAAAAAGGAAGTGCTGGCGCCGCCGGGCTTTACCGTCGAACTGACGCGCGTGTTCGGCAAGGCTCGCCTGCATTTGTTGCGGGTTTCGGCCGCAGAAGCGCAAGCTGACTGACTTGCGCCCTCCCGGCAGAGGGTGACAATTGCCCAATCGTTCCTTAAATGTTCGTCGATGCTCCCTGCCCCTGCCCCCGATGATCCGCCGTACCTGCGTGGCCTTAACGCGCCGCAGCGCGAGGCGGTGCTGACGACCGAAGGCCCGGTGCTGATCCTTGCCGGCGCCGGAACCGGCAAGACGCGCGCGCTGACCAGCCGCCTCGCGCACATTCTTTATACGCGCAAGGCGTGGCCGTCGGAGGTGCTCGCCGTCACCTTCACCAACAAGGCGGCGCGCGAAATGCGCCACCGCATGGGCGCGCTGGTCGGCCCCGTGGCAGAGGGGATGCAGTTTCTCGGCACCTTTCATTCGGTTGCCGCCAAGATGTTGCGGCGGCACGCCGGGCTGGTCGGGCTCGAGGCCAATTTCTCGATCCTCGACACCGATGACCAGTTGCGCCTGCTCAAGCAAATCCTTGTCGAGGCCGGTATCGACGACAAGCGCTGGCCGGCGAAGGCGCTCGCCGGGCTGATCGACCGCTGGAAAAATCGCGGCTGGACACCCGCCCAGGTGCCCGCGTCCGAAAGCCACGGCTTTGCCGAGAACAAGGGCGTCGCGCTCTATGCGCGGTATCAGGAGCGGCTGGTAGCGCTGAACGCCGCCGACTTCGGCGATCTGTTGCTCCACATGCTGACGATTTTCCTGACGCATCCCGACGTGCTCGCGGAGTACAGCCGCAAGTTCAAATATGTGCTCGTCGACGAATATCAGGACACCAATGTCAGCCAATATCTGTGGCTGCGGCTGCTCGCGCAGGAGCGGCGCAACATCGCCTGCGTCGGCGACGACGACCAGTCGATCTATTCGTGGCGCGGCGCCGAAGTGGCCAACATCCTGCGCTTCGAGGTCGATTTTCCCGGCGCCACGGTCATCCGCCTCGAACAGAATTACCGCTCGACGCCGCCGATCCTCGCCGCCGCTGGCGGCCTGATCGCGCGGAACAGCGGGCGGCTGGGCAAGACGCTCTGGACCGATCGCAACCACGGCGACCGGGTCCGCGTCATCGGCGTGTGGGACGGCCCCGAGGAGGCGCGTCTGGTCGGCGAAACCATCGAACGCGTCCAGCACGAGGGCGCGTCATTGAACGAATGCGCCATCCTCGTTCGTGCGCAGTTCCAGACACGCGAGTTCGAAGACCGCTTCATCACGATCGGGCTGCCATACCGGATCGTCGGCGGCTTTCGCTTCTATGAGCGCGCCGAAATCCGTGATGCGATCGCCTATCTGCGCGTCGTTTCGCAGCCCGCCGACGATCTGGCGTTCGAGCGCATCGTCAACACACCCAAGCGCGGGCTGGGCGACAAGGCGGTGCAGCGGCTGCACACCTATGCGCGCGCGTCGGGCAAGACGCTGACCGGGGCCGCCTCGGCATTGATCGAGACCGATGAACTGACGCCCGCCGCGCGCCGCCCGCTGACGGCATTGATGCAAGACCTGGCACGATGGCGCGCCGAGGTCGGCCGCTTGCCGCATGCCGAGCTGGCGCGGATCATCCTCGAGGAATCGGGCTATATCCCGGCGCTGCAGGCGCAGCGGTCGACCGAGGCCGACGGGCGGCTCGAGAACCTGACCGAACTGACGCGCGCGATGGAGGATTTCGATACGCTCGGGTCGTTCCTCGAGCATGTCAGCCTCGTGATGGAGAACGACGCCAGCGAGGCCGAGGAGAAGGTCACCATCATGACGCTCCACGCGGCAAAGGGGCTCGAGTTCGACCATGTCTTCCTCGTCGGCTGGGAGGAGGGCGTGTTCCCGTCGCAACGCTCGCTCGACGAGGGCGGCAACGCCTCGTTGGAGGAGGAGCGCCGCCTCGCCTATGTCGGGATTACCCGCGCCAAACGGCAGGCAACCATCAGCCATGCCGCCAACCGGCGCATTTACGGCCAATGGACGTCGAGCATCCCGTCGCGCTTCGTCGCCGAGTTGCCCGACGATGCCGTGACGGTCACCAACACGATGCAAGGGGGCGCGAGCCTGTGGCGTGCGGCGCTGTCGACCAGCGATCCGTTTGCCGATGTGGCGCGCGGCACCGGGCGCGGCCCGGGCTGGGCGCGGGCATCGGCACTCGGCGGATCATCGGTACCCGGGCGCGGCGGCATGCAGATCGACGCGCGGGCGAGCGCGGTCAGCGTCGGGCAACCGGGGCGCAGCGACGTTGCCGTCGGCGCGCGCGTGTTCCATTCGAAGTTCGGCTATGGCGCGGTAACGGCGATCGACGGCAACAAGCTCGAGATTGCGTTCGAGAAGGCGGGGGCGAAACGCGTGCTCGATAGTTTCGTGGAGGTGGTTGCCTGAGAGCTGCCACCTGAACGTGCCCCTAAACCGCGCCCTCCATCGCCACCTCGATCAGCAGCGGCCCGTCACCCGCTAGCCCGCGCAACACCGCCGCGCGTAACTCGGGAAGTGTGCTGACATGCACCCCCTCGACCCCCTGCGCCTCGGCGAGCTTGACGAAATCGATCGGGGGGTCGGTGAAGTCCATCGCAACATAATCGCCAGTCGCCGCGCTGTGCCCGGCAAGCGCGCGCGTGCGCTGCTTCAGGATGCGGTACGAGCGGTTGTTGACGATGATGGTGACGATGTTCAGCCGGTAGTGCGCCATCGTCCATAGCGCGGCGCTCGAATACATCGCGCTGCCGTCGCCGCTGAGTGCGACGACCGGACGGTCCGGATAAGCGAGCTTGATGCCGATCGCCTGCGGCATTGCCACGCCGATGCCGCCGCCGCGCATGCCGAACCAGCTGTCGGGGCATGTCGCGGGCATCAGCTGCCGGATGGTGTTCATGCCGGTCGACAGCGTCTCCTCGACAACGATCGCATCGTCGGGAAGCAGCTGCCCGATCGTATGCAGCACCGCAAGCGGACGCAGCGGCAGATACGCGGCCTCCGCCTCGGCTTGCGCGGTCAGCGCGGCGCGTCTGGCGGCCAGCATCGCCTCGACCGTGGCGCGGCGTTCGGGGTTAGTCGTGACCAGCGCGGTCAGTTCGGGCAGCGTCGCTTTGGGATCGCCGTGGATTGCGGCCTGCGCCGGGAAGTTTTTGCCGATCTCCCACGGATCGGTGTCGAGGTGGATCAGCCGGGTTCCGGGGGCCAGCGCTTCGACGCCGCTGCTGAGCGACTGCGTCAGCATGTCGGCACCGACCGAAATCGCAAGATCGTGCCCTTCCATCAGTTTGCGCAGCGCGGGTGCCATCCGCGCAATACTGCCGCCATAAAGCGGATGATTGCTGGGAAATGCCGCGGTGTTCGCCATGCCTTCGAGATAGACCGGCGCGCCGATCGCCTCCGCAAGGGTCGCGAGTTCGGCATAGGCGTCCGAGCGTGGCACCGCATCGCCGGCGAAGATCACCGGCGATGTACTTTCCGCAATCATCGCGGCAGCCGTGCGGATCGCCTCGGCATCTCCGCGCAGCCGTGTGCCGACGCGCGTCGGTGCCATCAGGTCGAGATCAGCGCTCGCCGTCAGCACGTCGCCGGGTATCGACAGGAACACCGGACCGGTCGGATGCGTCAGCGCAACCTTGGCAGCGCGGTGAACGGCGCGCGGCAAATCCTCGATTCGCGTAACCTCGTACGACCATTTGCAGAGCGGTTGCGCGAGGCGGACAAGATCGTCCCACAGCAGCGGCTCGGTCAGCGCGATCGACGTGTCCTGCTGCCCGGCAGTCACGAGCATCGGCGCGCCCGCCTTGGCGGCATTGTACAGCATGCCCATCGCATTGCCGAGGCCAGGTGCGGCGTGCAGGTTCACCACCGCCAGCTTGCCGGTGGCCTGCGCGTAGCCGTCCGCCATGCCCATCACCACGACCTCGTTCAGCCCGAGAATGTAGCGGATGTCCTTTTCGACGACAAAGGCATCCATCAACGGCAGCTCGGTCGAACCGGGGTTGCCGAACACGAAGGCGACGCCGTTGGCGCGGAGCAGATCGAGGAAAATGTGTTTGCCGGGGGTCATGGCAAGCGTCCTAGAGAAGCCCGAGCATGTCCGCCACCCGCACAATTTTTTCGCGCGGAGCCGGTGCGCGCGCCGCCGCGACTTCGGCTGCGTCGATCGCCTGCCAGCCGGCGTAATCGACGACCCGAACGCCGCGTTCCACCAACAGGGCCTGCAGCCCGGCGCGGCCCGGCTTGCCCGAGGGGGCGACCTCTGCCGCGATGCGCTCGGCGACCGAGCTGCCGTCGGCGCGATTGGTGCCGATCGTGCCGGTCGGCCCGCGCCGCGCCCAGCCGGCGGCATACAGCCCCGGCGCAATGCGCCCGGCATCGTTGACGAAACGCCCGGCGCGGGCATCGAACGGCACGCCGCCCAGTTCGAGCGTTCGATAGCCGATGCACGGCACGATCAGCCCGCAATCGAGGCTCAAGGTGTCGCCCGTGCCGACGGCGCTGTCCCCTTCAAGCCGCGTGCGTTCGAGCGTCAGCCGCAGTGCATCGCCAACGCGCTCGACGGAAACCGGACGATTGAAAAAATCGAAGTGGATGGCGACTGGCCGGCTGGCCGGCTCGGCGACAGCAAAGCTGCGCAGATGCCCGACGGTCTTGCGCAGTCCGGGTTCGAGATCGGCATCGGTGTCGAACGGCGGGAAATGATCGTGCTTCGCATGGGGCTGCGCCCGCGCCAGATGGCCGAGCTCGCCCATTTCCTTGGGCGTGAAACTCGCCTGGTGCGGGCCGCGGCGTCCGATGATGTGAATGTCGCGAACGCTCGAAGCAGCGAGTGCTGCCGCGGCGTGGCCGGCGATATCGGATTCGGCCAGCTCGTCCGGAGTTTTGGCAAGGATACGCGCCACGTCGATCGCGACATTGCCGTTGCCGATGACCGCGACGGTCCCGGCGCCGAGCGGCACGTCGAGATCGGCGAAATCCGGATGGCCGTTATACCAGCCGACAAATGCTGCCGAGCCGATGACGCCGGGCAGATCCTCGCCCGGGATACCGAGCAGCCGGTCGGCAGGCGCTCCGGTCGCGAGCACGACCGCGTCGTACAGCGCGGCAAGTTCGCCGATCGACACGTCGCGGCCGACTTCGACATTGCCGACGAACGCCATGCCGGGCTGTTGCGCGGTGCCGTCATAGCGCCGGGTGACCGCCTTGATCGACTGATGATCGGGCGCGACGCCCGCGCGGATCAATCCGAACGGTGTCGGCAGTCGGTCGATGATGTCGATCTGGCAGCCTGGCACGGCCTTCAGCGCCGCCTCCGCCGTATAGTAACCCGATGGGCCCGAACCGATGATCGCGATATGCAGCATGAACCACTCCCCGCTGCCACTCCTGCGGCACCGCTCACGTTTGCGTCAAGGCTCGCGCCTGCTATGGCTCGCCGCATGACCGCAGACCTGTCCCGCATCCGCAATTTTTCGATCATCGCGCATATCGACCATGGCAAGTCGACGCTTGCCGACCGGCTGATCCAATATACCGGCGGGCTGACCGCGCGCGAGATGAGCGAGCAGGTGCTCGACAATATGGATATCGAGCGCGAGCGCGGCATCACGATCAAGGCGCAGACGGTGCGGCTCGATTACCCGGCGAAGGACGGCCACCGTTATGTCTTCAACCTGATGGACACGCCCGGGCATGTCGACTTTGCCTATGAGGTGTCGCGCAGCCTCGCTGCCTGCGAAGGCGCGCTGCTGGTCGTCGATGCGGCGCAGGGCGTCGAGGCGCAGACGCTGGCGAATGTCTACCAGTCGATCGAGCATGACCATGTCATCGTGCCGGTGATCAACAAGGTCGACCTGCCCGCCGCCGAGCCGCAGCGCGTCATGCAGCAGATCGAGGACGTGATCGGGCTGTCGACCGAACATGCGGTGATGACCAGCGCCAAGACCGGCATCGGCATCGAAGACCTGCTCGAGGCGATCGTGGTCCAGATCCCGCCGCCGAAGGGCGACATGGCCGCGCCGCTGAAAGCGATGTTGGTCGATAGCTGGTACGATCCGTATCTCGGCGTCGTCATCCTTGTGCGCGTCATCGACGGGTCGTTGCGCAAGGGGCAGCAGATCACCTTCATGGCGCAGGGCACCCAGCATCTGGTGGACCGCGTCGGCGTGTTCCGGCCCAAGATCGAATTGCTCGACGCGCTCGGGCCGGGCGAGATCGGTTTCATCACCGCGCAGATCAAGGAAGTCGCGCAGACGAACGTCGGCGACACGATCACCGACGCCAAAAAGCCCACCGCACAGGCGCTGCCGGGCTTCAAGACCGTGCAACCGGTGGTGTTCTGCGGGCTGTTTCCAGTCGATGCGGCGGACTTTGAAAAGCTGCGCGACAGCCTCGGTCGACTGCGGTTGAACGACGCGAGCTTCAGCTTCGAGACCGAGAGCAGTGCCGCGCTCGGCTTCGGCTTCCGCTGCGGCTTCCTCGGGCTGCTGCACCTCGAAATCATTCAGGAGCGGTTGACCCGCGAATACGACCTCGACCTGATCACGACTGCGCCGAGCGTGGTCTACAAGATGCTGCTGCGCGATGGACGCGAGATCGAACTGCACAATCCATCGGACATGCCCGATCCGTCGACGATCGAGCTGATCGAGGAGCCGTGGATCGAAGCGGTGATTTTCACGCCCGACGAATATCTGGGGTCGATCCTGAAGCTGTGTCAGGACCGGCGCGGGATCCAGAAAAACCTGACCTATGTGGGCGGCCGCGCGCAGATCACCTACGAACTGCCATTGAACGAAGTCGTGTTCGATTTTTACGACCGGCTCAAAAGCATCTCACGCGGCTATGCGTCGTTCGACTATCACCAGATCGGCCACCGCGAAGGCGATCTCGTCAAGATGTCGATCATGGTCAATGCCGAGCCGGTCGATGCGCTGAGCATGA
>Ga0123338_10001734_pt1 | contig 20759 bp, 13 predicted proteins | sample grotaG_FD_89793 | JGI IMG/M metagenome (GOLD analysis project Ga0123338, IMG submission 89793) | Glacier valley bacterial and archeal communities from Borup Fiord, Nunavut, Canada, to study Microbial Dark Matter (Phase II) -... | ecosystem: Environmental > Aquatic > Freshwater > Ice > Glacier ...
CAGCCGACCATCACACGGTCGGCATCCATCCCCGGGTCAATATTGGATCGGCGCGGTGGGTCAGATTTAGATCGGCGCCGACAGAACTGGTGCGTCACCAAGTGCAGACACCAAGTCACCCAACAGTTCCTCCTGCTCGGCGTCAACTATCCTGAGCTGCGCATTGCCGCATTAAAAGTGTTACTCGTGCTGACCCGTTGCCTCACGTAATTTGCTACCCGTCGGATGGTCCGGCGGGGGCAGAACGACGTGACGAGGCAAATCAGCATGGCAACACGCAAGGAGTTGGTCGACGCACTGCGGGTGCGGTACGGTGGCGCGGCGTTCGGCGAACGGATCAAGATCCTCGACGAGTTCGTGGCCCTGACCGGCTATCACCGCAAGCATGCGATCCGAGTGCTATGCGGCGTGGTGACAAAGAGAGGCGCGGCGCGAGCGCGCAATCGTCTCTACGACGAGGCGGTTCGGCAGGCGCTGACGATGCTCTGGGAGGCGGCCGATCGGGTCTGCGGCAAACGACTGAAGGCGCTGATTCTGCTCCTGGTCGATGCCATGGAACGGCACGGCCATCTCGACATGGACCCAGTCGTCAGGAGCAATGTGCTGCAGGTCAGCGCGGCGACCATCGACCGCATGCTCGCCGCCGCGCGCTTGCACATCGACGGGCAGCGCAAACGCCGCAAGGGAGTGGGCTCGGCGATCCGGCGCAGCATTCCGGTGCGCACCTTCTCCGACTGGATGAACCCGCCGCCCGGCTTCTTCGAAATCGACATGGTCGAGCACTGTGGCGGCCCGAAGACCGATGGCGACTACGTTCATACGCTGACCATGACGGACATTGCCACAGGATGGACCGAGTGCGTCGCCATGAGAATGCGCGAGCAAATGCTGATCGTCGGGGCGTTCGAGCAGGTTGCGGGCGAGCTGCCGTTCACCATGCTCGGCGTGGACTCCGACAACGACAGCGCCTTCATGAGCCAGAGCGTGTTCGACTATTGCAAGGCCCATGACCTCGTACAGACCCGCTCGCGTGCCTACAAGAAGAACGACCAGGCCTGGGTCGAGCAGAAGAACGGCTCCATCGTGCGCAGGCTGGTCGGGTACGGCCGTCTGAGTGGGATCGAAGCGACGAAGGCTCTGGCGACGCTGTACGCGTCGTCTCGCCTGTACGTGAACTTCTTCCAGCCATCATTCAAGCTGAAATCCAAAACACGCGACGGTGCCAAGGTACACAAGATCTACTTCGCGCCGGCAACCCCCTGTGATCGGCTGCTGGCTCACGCCAGTGTTGCGCCGCAGACCAAGGCCCAGCTGAAGGCGCAGTTCGAAAGCCTCGACCCGGTGCGGTTGCTGCAAGCCATTCGGCGGGCGCAGCAGACGCTGAGTGAGATGGCAGCGCACGGTGCGCCAAGCGCTGCTGCGCCAACAAGGTCGCCGGACGTCGACGCCTTCCTCAAGAGCCTGTCCACGGCGTGGAAGGAGGGAGAGGCGCGGCCCACCCATCGAAAGCAGTCGGGAGCCAAGCATTGGTGGCGAACGAAAGTCGATCCATTCGCCGATGCCTGGCCACTCGTCGACGGCTGGCTCGTGGCCGAGCCGGCCGTCTCGGCCAAGGAGTTGATGGGCCGGTTGGCGACGATGTTCCCGCAAGCTTATGCGGGCAACGCGCAACTGCGGACGTTGCAACGCCGGGTCAAAGCATGGCGTGCCGAGCGCGCGAGGGAATTGATCATGGGCAAGCGCCGCGATCCCATCGAGGTGCCGGACAAAGTGCCGGAAGAAGCTTGAGCGTTCTGCGGCGGAACAGGGGGGCCGGGCGCTACGCGCCCGGCAGGCTATGGACATGTGGACGATGCGCCTGCGGCGCACCGGCCGCGGCCGTGGACAACGCGCCGCTGCGCGGCTCGCGTTGCCCACCGCCGCAGCCTTCGACCACATGCCCACAGCCTCCGACCATTGAAATGAAGAAGTAAAGAAAGGGCCGAAACGACAACCAACCGGCGGGTAACATTCCTTCGTGAGGCAACACGGCGCTCAAGATAATTGTCGGCCGCCATTCCTCCGCCTGCTCCTCGCCCCACGCGTATGGCCGCTGGTAGCCGGGGATTGTGAAGACGTAGTCATCGCTGAAAATCTTGGCCAGCGACTGCTCTTTGGCAGTGAGGGTATGGCTCAAAAAACGCTCCCTGAATTGATTGTTGGGGCGAACTTCTTCAGTTCATCATGCGTCTTCGCCCGTTGATTTCTGAGCTGCATGGACGGCCTCGAAAATCTCTTTGGCCAGAATGGGAAACGCAGTTCGCTGAAATTCCCCATCGTCCATGTACCGAGTGACGATTTTGTCGTTCTCTGCCATGCGCTGGATCATCAGGTCCTCGATCACTTTGCGCACGCCGAGTTGAAACTTGTCTAGCGGGTTGGCCATCGCCGTCTGGATCACTTGGGTGTTCGCCGTGGCGCGCACCTTGATTTGATCGAAAAACAAGCGATCCTCTTCGGTGAACGTCGTTCCGAACCGCTCGTTGAGTACCTGGATGATCTCGGACAGTGGCGCCTTGTCTTCCTTCGCCTTACCCGTACCCACATCGGTCGGGCTGTAGACGCCCTCAGGCTCTCCCACCTTGAGTTCGATCGGTCCGCTGGTTACCCGCTGCAGCCGGTAGTACTGCAGCTCAACTTCGTCGCTGATCTTGACGACGGTGTTGTCACGGTCCAGCGGCAAATGCGGCAGCAAGAAGCGGCCATAGCTATAAAGCATTTCCAGATCGGGATCGGCGTACGGAAGGATCTGACTCAGGAACGAATACATCCGCACATAGCCACCCAGCTTGTCGCGAAAGCTCGTACGAATCGCTTCATCTTCGATGGCCTTGAATCGATCCACCGCCGGTTGCAGGTGCCGCTGCATATGAGCATGATCAGCTGGGTTTTGACGATCCGGCTGCCGATAGAAGATGCGAGCAAACGCTTCGACCTCGCTCCAGTGATAGATCTGCAGTTGGTCAAGCTCATGCTTGATGCTGGGTAGCATCTCTGGCTTGGCGGTCTCTTGCAGGCTCGTGGAATCGAAGTAGGGCTTGAAGGCTGCGTAGATTTCGTCGGGCTTGTTGACGAAGTCCAGCACGAAGGGTTCGTCCTTGCCGGCGATCTTGCGGTTCAAGCGCGACAGCGTCTGCACCGCCTGCACGCCATCCAGCCGTTTGTCGACGTACATCGCGCACAGCAAGGGCTGGTCAAAGCCTGTCTGGTACTTGTTCGCCACCAGCAGCACTTGGTAGTCACTGGAACCGAAGCGATCCGGCAGCTGGCCTTCGGAGATTGGCTTGCCGGTGACCACATCGGTATTCATGCTCGGCTCGGTGTATTCGATTCCGGTCTCCGGGTCCTTCACGGTGCCGCTGAATGCAACCAGGGGGCGGATGTCCGTTAGTTGGTTCTCCGCCAGATAACGCTCGAACGCCAGCTTGTAGCGCACTGCCTGAATGCGGCTGGCGGTCACCACCATCGCCTTGCCTCGACCTCCCAGTTGTGGCCGCACATGCTCGCGGTAGTGTTCGACCATCACCTCGGTCTTCTGCTCGATGTTGTGCGGATGCAATTCCTTAAATTTTGCCAACGCCTTCGTACCCTTCTTCTTGGGCAGGGCTGGGTCGTCTTCGACGGTCTTCACGAACTTGAACCAGGTACTGTAGGTCGTGTAGTTGCGCAGCACGTCCAGGATGAAGCCTTCCTCAATGGCTTGGCGCATCGAGTAGGTGTGGAAGGCTTCAGGTTTTCCGCTGGCCCCCAGCCGACCGAACAGCTCCAACGTTTTGCCCTTGGGCGTCGCGGTGAAGGCAAAGAAGCTCAGGTTCTTCTGCTGGCCGCGTGAGGCCATGATCTGGTTTAGCCGATCTTCCCAATCGGCCTCATCGTCACTGCCTTGTGCGCTGGCACCCAGAATGCTCTTGAGTTCACGTGCTGTTTCGCCTGTCTGGCTGGAGTGCGCCTCGTCCACGATCACGGCGTATCGCCGACCCGCAATCGCCTGTTGCCAGGCCTTGGCCTGTGCCTTCTCCTCGTCTGTGGCCTTGTCCTGGTTTTCCGCGCCCGCCGCATGCAGCAGGCCACGCAACACGAACGGAAACTTCTGCAGTGTCGTGATGACGATCTTGGTGCCGTCGATCAAGGCGTCTGCCAATTGCTTCGCGTCCTGGTCTATGGCCTTGACGACTCCTTGGGCGTGCTCGATCTGGTAGATCGCGTCCTGCAGTTGCTTGTCCAGCACCTTGCGGTCGGTAATGACGATGACGCAGTCGAAAACCTTCTGATCCTTTCCGTTGTGCAGGCTTGCCAAGCGGTGTGACAGCCACGAGATACTGTTGGTCTTGCCGCTTCCGGCCGAGTGCTGAATCAGGTAGTGATGACCCGCGCCCTCGTCACGCGCGGCGGCTATCAGCGCGCGCACCGAGTCGAGCTGGTGGTAACGCGGGAACACCATCGCCTCGGTGGTAACGAGCTTCTTGCCCCCCTTGCCGTCGTCCACCTTCTGCTCATCCTTTTCGATAAAGAGAAAGTGCCCCAGGATGTCCAGGAAGCTGTCGCGCTGCAGCGTCTCTTGCCAGAAGTAGCCGGTGCGGTATCCGCTGGCGTGCTGCGGGTTGCCGGCTCCGCACTGAACCTGTCCCGGATGGCTGCCGCGATTGAACGGCAGGAAGACGGTCTTGTCTCGCGCCAGTCGGGTGCTCATGTGCACCTCGTCTGGGTCGGCCGCAAAGTGCACCAGCGCCCGCTTCTTGAACTCAAACAACGGCGCGCGTGGGTCGCGGTCTGTCTGGTACTGCCGAACCGCGTGGCGCCAGCTCTGGTGTGTGCCCGGGTTCTTCAGCTCGATGGTCGCCACCGGCAGCCCGTTGAGCGCGAGCACCATATCCACCGTGCTGTAGTCCGCCGGGTGGCACGGCACTTGGCGCGTGACGGTGAGCTGGTTCTTGCCGAACAGCTCCAGCACCTCCGGGGCCAGGCCGTGGGCTGGCTTGAACCAAGCTAGGCGGAACAGCTTGCCGTAGAACTTGAACCCGTGGCGCAGCACATGCAGGCTGCCCTTGATGTCTAGTTCCTTGACCAGGGCGTCCAGCAACATTGGCTGCAGGTTGCTGCCGTGCAGGCCCACCATCTCTGCCCACAGTTTGGCCTGCGTCGACTCGATGAAGGCGAAGACCCGCGCCGGAAAGAGCGCTCGGGCCTTATCCCATTCCGCATTGGTACCGGAAAGCCAGCCGCCTTGCTTGAGCAGAAGATCCTCAACCTGAAACTCGAAGGCGCGCTCAATGGTCTGGCCGGGCATGGGTGACTCCTTCAGATCGTGCCGTCGATCTCGAACGCGCGGTACTTCAGCCACTTGGCGATGCCGTCGAGGTCCGGAAACAACTGTTTGTCGAACACGCCGTACTGATCCAGCCGACGCCGGATGTTCTCGTGCGCGCTCTGCTTGATGACGATTTCGAGGTAGTCCCGTTCGACCAGGGCCTGCATCGGCTGCCAGCAGGCCAACAGAACGCCGTCCTGGGCGCGGATGCGCGGCGACACGTGGGGCGGGTCGTAGATGATGTTCTCGCTGATCTTGAATGGCGTAGGCAGCTCCGCTGGCCCCACATCTGCTGCCCCCGTATCGCTCTCGGCCGACTCCGGGGAAGGTTCCACAGTGACCAACGCCGGCTTCGGTTCAGTGTCGAATTCATCATAGGCATCGTTTGGCGCGTGCACAGCGGGCTCGGTCGCTGTGTCACCCACCGGCTTGACCTGCGCAATCTGCCCACGCTTCAAATCGGCGTACCGCTTCGGATTGGAAATCAAGACGTAGACCGCGCTGTCTTGGGACCTCCCGCTTGTGTGGCGCACTGCAAAGTACAGCGCGACCAATGGGTTGGTTGTCCAATCCATGAAGCGAGTCGGCAGGCCATGGTGTTGAGCTATGGCCAGTTCCTCCCATGCCGTCTGTGGCCGATGTTGCACGTAGGTCAGTAGGTGATTGCTGAAAGTTTCCAGCACCTCCCACTCCTTTTGCTCAAGCTCCGCCATGTTCAGACTGCTGAGGTGCTTGTAGCGAGCGACTGATGGCGTCAATGTATAGCCGTCTATCGAGCGCTTGCTTTGGCCGCGAAAGTAGAGACGGCGGCGGCCTTCACCGCTCTGGCCCAGTTCACCATGAATAGTCGTCAAGTACTCGTCGAAATTCTCGATCTCGAAGGGGGTGCTCATGCCAGCCTCCGTACATCGATCTTGCCTGCGACGGCGCTGGCTACGATGGCTTCGCGGTACTCGGTAAGCTGAACAGTCGCACGACCCACTTGTTCGACAAGCGTATCGATCCGTGCAGTTTCCTTGTCGATATATCGAGCAATTGCTTCTTGCTCCGGCAGTGCTGGGAGAGCAAGGTAGATATCACCAATATCGCCACGAGATAAAATTGGCAATGTCGCGCTAGGAGCAACCTCTCGCAAGGTCTTCTCCAATCGCTTCATTTGATAGGTTCCAAAGCGATGGAAGACTCTTCGCGCGTCAAACTCAATCGCCGTAATCTGCTGGTTGCATGACGCATAGTCAGAGATTGAACTAACTCGGCCGAGAGTTGCGCCAATACAAACTATCATGGTGGAGAGGGGCGCAAATAGCCTTGCAACCCCCTCGGCGACCGCAGCCTTGTGCACCCACTTGACAGGACTGGACAACGATACGTCCTCTGAAAAGGAACCCGGTCCAAACCAAGGTATGGTTCCATCCTCGTAGTAGCGCTCCTCGCCAGTCGGTGGCGTACTACCGGTTTGGATTCGGGTGGCAACTCGGCGAACTGCGAGCACGTTCCAATGTGAAGGGATCATCCCCAGCGCAGCCACTCCCGTATCCTTCATCGCGGGATGCGGTTCTAGACCCTCCGACTTCGCGACCGAGGTAGGTAGGCCTCCCGTTACGGCGCGTGCGATCAGTGCCGTGCGCTTTTCTTTGAGATTGGCGATCAATTGATGTTTCTGCGCGACTAATCGGTCAATCTGCGCGGTCTTGGCATCCAGAACTCTGGCGATGGCTTCCTGCTCATCGGGCGACGGAACAGGACAAGGTATGGACCCTAGCAAGTCGAGATTCAATCCGTCTCGCGCCTCCCCACCAGCGAGATTTCGGATGTTCTGGTAGTTGGCAGTCAACCACCAATACAGGTAGCGCGGCTGCAAGCGCCGATCCGGAACGATGGCCGCCATCGATTGGTTGCAGGTCGTCTCGATTCCCAATTGGGCGACCATGCCCTTAGTCTTGCCTTGTCCGGCCAAGGCCATAACGAGCGCCCCATTAGGAATCCACTTTGCGCTGCTGTTGGCGAATCCTTCGCGGGTGATCATCTCGGATGGCTCGGTGATGTAGCCATCGTTCACTGCGCCGGAGTTCAACCATGGGATGTCACCATCTTCCCAGAAGGCGTCGTTGCCTTTGTCCGGCGTCCCACCTGCGTAGCGCTTCGACATCCACCTCAGCGAAGCTGATTCCCACCCCACAGGCATCGTGTCCAGCCAGGCCATAGGGCTGGGCTTGTAGGCGGGATAAGCGGCGTTCTTCATGCCGTCACTTCGCCGAGCAGACGCAAGATGTCTGCTTCCAGCGCCTTGATCTCGCCCTCGATCACGCCCAGCTCGCGCGGCGGCTCGTACCGGTAGAAGTGGCGATTGAGCGGGATCTCATAGCCCAGTTTGGTCTTGCTGTGATCGATCCATGCGTCGGGTACATGCGGGAGCACCTCGCGCTCGAAGTAGGCCTGGATGCTCTCTTTCAGCGGCACATTCTCGGTGTCGCGCAGCTCCGCATCCGAATCGGCTTCGCCGTCGCGATTGCGGCAGATCTCAGCAGTCTCATCGCGCTCACCGAGGGCGCTAATTACAGCCTTGAGTTCAGGTGCGCTCAGCCGCACACCCAACTCTCGATCGATGGGCTTCAAGCGTTCGAGAAATGCCTTGCGATCCTTGATAAAACCAGGATGCTGCTTCGCGTACTCGATCAGCAGATTGCGAATCTGCTGCTGACGTGCTTCGCCTGCCTGGATGTCCGCCAGACGTGCAGCCTCGTCCTTCTTGGCGCTTGTGGCCAGATTCCTGAATGCGGACTCGTCTTCCAGCCGGGTGATGCGCGCTGACGAGGCCTGGAAGTTCAGGCGCAGCGGGCGTTCGACGGTGATCTTGTTGTAGCCGAAGTCTTCATTGGTGAAGATCTTGCTCACCATCAGCGACTTCCAGGTCTGACCTTCGGGCGCGGGCTCGCTGGGAGCAGCGGTTCGCAAGTCGGTCACTTTGCCGTCTTTGTCGAACAAGACCCAGCGAGTGCTCCCTTCCACAAACTGGCCGTGCAGACTTGTGATGTCGGCAATGTGGTTGGGGTCCTTAGGCTTGTCGCCTGGATCGCCGATACGGCGACGCTTGTTCCCCAGACTCTTCTCCATTGGCACCCAGTGGTGACGGGCGTCGATGAGTTGCACCTTGCCTTTGCGGTGCGCTTCCTTGCGATTGGTCAGCACCCAGATGTAGGTGCTGATGCCGGTGTTGTAGAACAGCTGCTCGGGCAGCGCGACGATGGCTTCGAGCCAGTCGTTCTCGATGATCCAGCGGCGGATCTCCGACTCGCCACCGCCTGCGTCGCCGGTAAACAGCGGCGAGCCGTTGAACACGATGCCGATGCGGCTGCCGCCCTCTTGAGGCGTCCGCATCTTGTCGATCATGTGCTGCAGGAAAAGCAGGGCGCCATCATTGATGCGTGGCGTGCCGGCACCAAAGCGGCCTTGGTACCCAAGCTTGGCGGCCTCATCTTCGATGTAGCGCTGCTGCTGCTTCCACTCCACGCCAAATGGCGGGTTGGCCAGCATGTAGTCGAAGCGGCGCTTCTGGTCCTGCTCATCGCGTGCATGAGCATCTTTGGTGAACGTGTCGCCCCGCGCGATGTTGTCGGCATCTTCGCCCTTGATGAGCATGTCTGAACGGCACACTGCCCAGGCTTCGTCGTTCCAGTCCTGTCCATAGAGCAGTGGCTTGGCATCACTGTTCAGATCACGTATGTATTTCTCGGCCACTGACAGCATGCCGCCCGTGCCACAGGCCGGGTCATAGATGGTTTTCACAACGTGGCTGCGGCGCAGGTCCTGCTCGGGCGACAACAGCAGGTTCACCATGAGCTTGATGACTTCGCGCGGGGTGAAGTGTTCTCCGGCCTCTTCGTTCGACTGCTCAGCCCCGATCCGGATCAATTCTTCGAACACATAGCCCATCTGCATTGCCGCCTGATCGGCCGCGAGATTGGGAAAGCTCAGATCGAAGGTGGCGAACTTCTGCACCACCTTGAACAGCAGGTTCTTCTCGGCCATCCTGGAGATCTGCTGGTCGAAGCCAAATCGCTCCATGATCGCCCGCACGTTTGGCGAGAACGCGTTGATGTAGCTGTTGAGGTTCTGAGCGAGGTGGCCGGGGTCGTCCAGCAATGAGTTGATGCCCTTCTGGGACGGACGAAACTCCAACTTCGAGAGGTTGTAAAACGGGTAGCCGGTGGCGCCCTCCATCACGCTGCGGACGATGGATTCGGGTTTGCTCTTGTACTGGTTGAACGTCTCCAGTGCCTTGGCCTTGGTCGGGGCCAGCAAGCCGTCGAAGCGGCGCAGCACCGTCAGCGGCAGGATCACTTTGCGGTACTCGTTGCGCTTGTAGGGGCCGCGCAGCAAGTTGCAGATGCTCCAGATGTCGTTGGCTATCTGGCGATGGGTTTCGGTTGTCATTCAGTCAGTCCGTGTCTTTGATTTTGGGATCACCCAGTCAGCTCCGGCTCGGTGACCTTGTTCGTCGGGTCGTGCGCATGTTCGACAAGTTCTCAATTCTTGGTACCCCATCATCAGGGCTGAACTCTTCGGTTGAATTCGGCAGCGGTCAGACATCGACACCCACCTGCACTGCCACCGCAGCCATTACCTGTTGGGCAATCGGTGTGTAGAGATCGACCTGCGCCTCAGGCGTCCGGATCGAGACGATCAGGCTGTATCGGGCCGGCAGGTCGTATCGCTCTTGTGCCGGCCGGGTGCGCCACCAACCGTTCGACGGGTAGACCGCTATGAAACCTCGGCTGGCGAGGTCAGCTGCGTTACCGCGCCAGATGTCCTGGTGCAGTGAGCCGCGATGCCGATAGTTGTCGCCCAGAACCCAGTTCGAGTCGGTAGGGGCAGCAACGCGTCCGGCCTCTTCACGAACCGCAGCGGCATTGATGCGCGCCTGAAAGTTCTCCACCGTTTCCAGCGGCCGGCGGACAGCAAAGCGCAGTCGATGCGATGGGTAGTGGTACTTGGACGAACTGCCACGGGCGGAGGGATTGGGCTCGACGAAGTACGACAGCGTCACCCGCATCTCGACTTGAGTGTTTTGCAGAGCTTCCAATTGCTCTTTGGGCCAAGGCAGCGAGTGGAAGTTCATGTCTCGCGACTTGATGACACTCCCATCCTTCTTGTACGGGTGCACCTCGTCTTCCACCACCAAGGACAAGGAGTTGCCAGCGCTCCACAGTGCCCGCTCCAGGCTGGGTACGCCCCAGCCGCAGTGGCGAATCAACGTGGCGTGTTCCTGCTTGGTGCGCCTGGCGCCGTTGGCCGGGTACATCTCCAGCATCGGTTCGGTCCACTCGGCCGAATTCGTGATCAGAGCGCGCACCGTCTCTGGTCGAAGGTCCGGGTAGGCTGCCATGATCTGGGCAGCCATGCGCGAGCACAGCGCAGACGCAGCGCTGGTGGCGTTGGTCGTCCAGAACAGTCGCGTGAGCGGGCGATAGTTCGTGGTGAGCAGTTCGAGACTGGCGAAGCTGTCGGTGTTCACGCCATCTGTGGCAGCGTTGCCGCCCTCGAACACGACATCGGGCTTCAGTGGCCAGGCGAGTTCGCTCCACATCGACGAACTTGAAGTGAACGGGCTCAGCGCTCCGCTGGGCGCGACAGAGTTGAAGTGCGCCGCTCCTGCCTCGGTGATGTGAGTCTTCTCGGTGAACGCACCCACGGTCAGGGCGTTCCAAGCCTGGCCAGGGTCATGGATCTGGTTCACAGACACGCTGTCCGGATACTGCGCCCAGTGCGCTCGGTTGTTAGTGTTGCCGGCCGAGAGCACGAACAGACGAGGAAATTCGCCTTCCCCAAGGTCGTCTGACGCGAGCGAGTCGACAGTTGAGGACCAAGCTGACGGTCGGCCGAAGTCTCGGTAGTCGGACGCCGTCACGGCTGACGAGAAGACCCGTCGCCGTTGGCCGAACTGGGCCTCAGGAGTCGTTACGCCATCCAAGAAGAGCCGGGCGTGGTGCTTGTCATCGCCGGCGTTCGCGCCTTGGTTCGGTGTGAGCTTGACCGATTCGAGCCTGTGTTGAACTGCGATCGGGCCGTTGGCGGCCAGCGCATCGTGGAGATCGCCGTAGCCGACCAATCCCGCCAAGCCCGTGCCGTGATTTGCGGTGTCGTTAACTCCCCAGGCGGGATTCACGGTGTGCAGGTCAGCGGCGTCGAGAAGTGGGTCCAACAGCGGGTGCCCACGATTCACCCCGGAATCCAGCAGACAGACGCGAGGGACCTCATCACCAAGGCCAGGCAGTTGGAGCCTCGCAAGCAGGTCGTTGGTCCACTGCTGCTGCTCTGCGCCGCCCAATCCGACAAAGAATTCTGCCGTGTCCTTTGCTCGCCGAAGCTCCGCCACGCAGTTGAGCGCCATCACCGACTGGGCCAGCTGCTGCTGCGAACCGTACATGACGACCACAGATCGCTCGGGGAAATCGACCACAGCTTCGCTGACTTGGCACTGCGACATGGCGGCCAATCGACGGAAGTCCTCTACGGTCGACGCGTCAGCATCACTGCCTCGACGCAACCACACTTCCCACCAGAAGGCCTCCCGGGTATCGGCAGGCAGCAACTCGGGCGAGTCAGTCCACAGGCCCTGGATGGCAGCCGCTCGAATGCCGCCAATGGTGTTCAGCAGCGTCTTGTTGTCTCTGGGCTTACCGTTCCTGTCCGTCTTCTCGTCGAGGTATTCCGTGACCAGGCGCTCGAAGTGCTGGAGCTGGCCGTCGGGCACGAACACGTTGGCGAGGACGGCCTTGTTGTCGCGCTCTTGCACGCTGAGCAGCTCGATGCCCTTGCCCCTGCCCTCCGCAGCCAGACGCTCGAATGCCAGATCAGCGTCCGGTCTGGATAGGAACTGGATCTGGAGGCCGATGCCGGATTCAAGTCCGATCTCCTCTTGGCGTTGCCGTGCCGCATCGGCAAACGGCTGTAAGGCCTGCAGTTGGACGCGCAGGGCAGCGCCATGTTGCGCTCGATCGAGCTGCGGCAGTGCCGCCTTCGTGCCGCCCTTCGGCGAATGAGCCGTGAAGGGCTTCGCCTCAGACGTGTTCTGCAGTACGAGATGCGGTTGCTTATCGGGTATTTGGTCCGGCATGGTTTGACGCGTGCATGCTGTTCTTTGCGAGCTTCGCACTGATGAGGCGGCGTTCCTCTAACGCACGTCCCAGCTCGGCTCGTTGCACTTTCGTCTGGTCATGCATGATTGCGTCCTTGATGGAAGCATCTACCGCACGACATATCTCTGCGTAGCTCAAGCCTTCGGTTTGCTCGACCAGGCCATCCTTCTTGAAGGGCCTAGGAGCGAAATGAGCGAGACGAGAGCGAATAAGTGCCAGTGCCTGTTCAGGCGTGGGCAGGTGGTACTCAACCACGTCATCGAATCGCCTGAACAATGCGTAGTCGAGAACTTCAGGGTGGTTGGTTGCCGCGATGATCAGGCTATTTGACTGATCGTGTTCGATCATCTGCAGGAAGCTGTTGAGGACGCGGCGAATCTCGCCTACATCGTTAGCCTGCCCTCGTTGCGAGCCGATGGCGTCAAACTCGTCGAAGAAGTAAACCCCTCGAATATCGGTTATCGCATCGAAAACCTGGCGTAGCTTTGCAGCGGTTTCACCCATGAACTTGGTGATCAAGGAATCGAGCCGAACTAGGAAGAGCGGGATGCCAAGTTCGCCGGCCAAGGCGGCGGCGGTCATGGTCTTGCCCGACCCCGGCGGCCCCACAAGCAACAGCTTGCGGCGCGGCGAGAGCCCATGCTCCTTGATCCGAGCCAGCTGCCGCTGCTCCTTGATGACACGCTGAAGTTGGTTTGAAGCCACTTCGTCGAGGACCATGTCCCCCAGCCGGTTCGCCGGGTGACTCACCGTCAGCAGGTTCGCCAGCTCTCCCCGCGGCTTGGCCGCGCTGCCGATGGCGACGAGCTTGCCAGTCGCGTCTTGGCCGATGCGGCTCTTGGCGGCGTCGATTATCTCGCGCAGCTCCTCTGCCAGCTTGCCGTGCCCTAGCTTGGCCTCATGCGCAGCGACCTGCATCGCGACGGACAAGAAGTGTCCATCGTCGCGACTGATGTGCGACTTGATGAGAGCCTTGAGCTGTTCGGAGCTAGCCACGGAGATGCCTGGGATGCTGGAAGTTGTAGTACGAGGCCATTGTCGCTTGCGCGGCTAGGCGAAGCTCAGAGGGTCCTCCCGAAATCTCGCGATTTCGAAGCCTGCTGGGTGCTGTGTGCCAGATCGCCCGATACCACCTGCTCTCGGTGCCCACTGGCGCTCATCTGAAGGTGAGGCCTGTAGGCCTCGCCAAGGGTCCCAGCCGGTGCTGACTGCTCATTGCTCAGCCAATCGCACGTCAGCTCCCTCGCCGAGTAACCATTGTGTTTACGCGGTTATTTGCATATCAACAACGCTGTTGGCTCGTTACCCGGTGACGAGTTGTTGATAACTATTTGTCCACAGGCTCATTACTCGGTAACGATAACTCGCTTGTGAAATGTCTATATCGATTAGTCGAATAGTGCTGCGTTTCCTGGCCGCAGCAAGTTTCTCAGGACTCGTTGCGCGTAGCCGCTTCTGTTAATCGTTTCTCCGTAACGACGGCGTTGGAGAGTAGAGATTCGCCTTGGTTGCGGCCCATTTGCAATCGTCCAATTCGGCGTATAGAGTTTGCCTCACCGACACGCCAAGTCCGCCAAGCGCAACACATACAAACTAGTTCCATTGAGATACCGAAGCCGACTGGCAATTTATTCGATATCCCTATGGCAACTCCAGCCGAACGAGCAGAAGAATGAAAACTACCGCTTCAAATTCGACCCAGGCGCATGGCCTGTACGGATCGGCTCGGACTGGTACTTGGATGGCAGGTCGGCCACGTCGACGGTCTGCACGCCCATCGCGCGACAAGCGCGGAGGAAGAACGCAAAGGAAAACCGACCCCGGTTGACCTTGTTGATGAGGGCTTGAACCGACTCGGTCTGGCCCTCGGCAGCCGCGCCTAGCGCGTCCGCCAAATCCTTATAGCTGTAGTCGTGGCGCTCCATTGCCGCGCGAAGGATCTTCTTCGCCTCTCTCGCGAGAGGCTCTGGATCCTTTCCGGTGGAGCGCTCTGGCGGCGGCTGCCTGTCCGCTGGGCTTGAACTCATCCCAGCAGGATAGCGAGAACTACTTCACGCGTAATTTGTATTGCGTGCAGAAAGTTATTTATGTCGCAAATGAGTTGTCGAAGCTGCTGACACGCAGATGCGCTGCAGGACTTCACGACCAATCTGGAGATTTCTCAATGAACCGTACCCAACTTCTCATCGCCTCACAGCCACGGCCCAAGCGCCGGGTGGCGCGCCCTGGCGCCAGTTCGCTCCACCATGTGGCCAACCCGGCGCAGGCTGCGAACGACCATCACCTGGGTCCGTGCGATGACCCTTCAGGCACGCCTGCCGCCCGCACGATCATGGCGTCTCGCGGGCAGTCGCGCGGCCCCGACGACCAATCCGTCCAAGCCGTCCGAGCAGAGCCGGACCTCCTCAACCGCGACGCTGCGGTGGTCGCGATAGAACAGATGCGCCGCTGCATCATCACTAACAACGGCAGGGACTTCCACAGCCCTGAGATGGACGGGCTCGGCGCTGCGTTGAGGCCCAAGTCAGCCGAGGCGGCGAATGCCCCCCAGCGAGGTGCCGTATGAACCCGCGCGCCATCAACCGCTGGACGCCCAGCCCTTCCATGCGCAACCGCCTGGACAAGGCGATGTTCGACGTGCGGCTGGCGCAGCCGGCCAGGGAATACGTCGAAGCGTGCATGACCCTCGGCCCTTCCAGGGAAGTGCAGGGCCGGAACGGCAACAACACGTTTACCTACTACAGCCACAAGACGCAGGCCACGCTGAAGCTAGAAAGCAGACGCGGTGAACACGTCATGGCGGTGCTGCTCGACCGCGATCCAAAGGTTATCGCATTCTTCGCCCAGCCACCACAGGTCTCACTCGACTTCGTGGACAAGGACGGAAACCGAAAGACCACCCGGATGTACACGCCCGACTTCCTGGTGGTCCGTGAAGACAAGGTTCTCGTGATCGAGACCCGCGCCACCGAGGAACTGCTGGAGTCGAACAAGGCGAACCCATATCAGTTCTACCGCGACCTCGACGGCGTGTGGCACTTCCGAGCTGCCGAGGAGCATTTCGAGAAGCTCGGCATCGCATACGAACTGAAGGCCAACTCGGACCTGCCGGCCATCCTCGTCGGCAACGTGCGCTTTCTGGAGGACTATTCGCACGCGTCATGTCCGGCACTGACGGAGGCCGAGGTCGATGCTGTGCAGAGGCCGGTAGTAGAGCGCCGCTTCATGCCCATGCTCGAACTCATGCGCAGCGGCGTCTCGGCGGATCATGTCTTCAAGGCGATCGTGGAGCGCCATGTGTACGTCGATCTGGAATCGGACAGCCTCGCAGCCGTCGACGATGTCCAACTGTATGCCGATGAAGAGACGTGCAGGGTCTACCGCGCTGTCGCCGGGAAGGCATTCGAGCCGCCGCCGCCGATTCCCGGGTCCCTGTTCCTTCGATCCGGTTCGCCCATTTCGATCTATGGCTGCGAGTACACCGTACTGCTGGAAGGCGAAGGGGACGTGTGCCTCATCGACGAGTTCGGGACGCAACACTACAAGTCGCGCCGCGAGATCGAACTGCTGCATGACCAGGGACACGCGGCTGGCGAAGCCGTCCGCCTGAGCACAGACCCTAAAGATCTCGCCAGCATCCCGAGCCACAAGATCGAAAAGGCTCGGGAAAAACTGGAGGCGCTGAACAGCCGTTGCACGGCCAAGTACTCAAAGCGCAGCCTCTCACGGTTCCAGGCCCGGATCGCAGGCGCAGCAACGTTGCTCGACCAACTCATCCTATTGGTGGACAACGAGGCGGACAAAGGCAATCGGGCAGACCGCATTTCAAAGGTCAACCTGAACCTCATCGAGAAGGCCATCGAAGAGGGTTACAACACGCCAACACAACAGCGCAAGAAGGGTGCCTACGCGAAGTACCGTGGCATGTGCGCAGGCTTGGACGACGCGAGCCTAGCCGCCGAGACGGGGCCGAAGCGCGAAGAATCGGGTGCGCCAGTGAAACCGGTGTCGTATCAAACCTTCTGCCGCTACTGCACCGACCATTACGACGTGGTGAAGCGCGACGGGCGCCGGGCGGCGTACCAACGGCGGACGATCGTGCCGATGCTGGACAACCGGTATCCCACCCACGGCACGCACCCCCACGACGTTTGCGAGATCGACCACACGATAGCCAACATCGTCCTGAAGTCGACGACGGGACTGGAATTCACAACGAAGCCAACCCTGACGATCGGGGTCGATGGGCACACCGCTCACGCTCGCGCATTGGTCATGAGCTTCGACCCGCCATCGGCAAAGACCGTCCTGCTCCTGCTGCGTGACTACGTGAGGCGGCACCACCGGCTGCCCCGAACCCTCATCGCGGACAACGGCAAGGAATTTCACAGCCACGAGCTGGAGTTCTTCTGCCGCATGTTCGGCATCGAACTCCGCTTTCGGTCACCTGGCGAGCCGCGTGGCGCCGCGATGATCGAGCGCCTACTCGGCGCTGTCGAAACCGAGGTGCTCTCCGAGATGGAGGGCAACTCTCGGATCATGAAAGAAAACACGCGCCAGGTCACAAAGAGCGTCGACCCGTGGCGCCATGTGAAGTGGGATCTGTACAGCGTCTACAAGGCCGTCGAGCAGTACCTGTTTCAAGTGCGTGCCCAGCGGGTGCACCCGGCGCACGGCCAACCGCCTGACGAGTTCGAGGCAGCCAGCCGCAAGGCCACCGGCGAGCGCGAGTTCCGCATGTTCAAGCTCGACGAGAACATGATGCTGATGACCTGCCCTCACGCCAAGCGGCCCAAGCGCAAGGTCATTCGTGGTCGTGGCGTCAATGTCAACGGCATCTACTACCGCCACGAGGCGCTCGACCGCGTCAAGCGCAACGCCTCGGTCGAAGTCCGCGTCGAGCCGTTCAACGCCAGCGTGGTGTACGTCAACGTCGGAGACCGCTGGGTCGCGGCGGTCGGCACCAGCAGTCGCTGGCTCGGCAAGCGCACCTACCGCGAGGTGGAGATCGCCCGCCGCGAAGAGCAGCGCATCAAGCAACTGAATGCGAAGCGCGATGGTGTCAGCGCAGCGTCGTTGAAGCACCAGATGCGCCCGCTGCGCCCCGAGGACTTCGATCCGGTGGTTGCGGCGCAACAGGCTGCGATCCGCGCCCTCAACGAAAGCCTGGGGATGGCCACTGCGTTGCCGGTGCCGGCGGATCTGGTGGACGCGGCGGCGGCGAACGATGCGCCTTCTGCGCGTCCCGCTGCCGTGCTGCCAGCACGGCCGGTGCCGACGCAGAGCACCACACCGGACGACGCACGCCCTCAACTTCCTGAGGCCTCAGCGCCTCTCATCAACTCTGAGCCGCCTGCGAATGACGACGACTACGAAGACAGGCTCGGCGCTCTCTGCAATCTGCAGTGACACCCCATCAAAGGAACACCATGAACACCGAAAACCAATCCAACGCCGACGACGCGGACAAGAACGCAACAGTGGCCCTCGACGACGCGACGCTCGCCACCCTGACCAGGCATCAAGCCTTGCAACTCTGTACAGAACAGCGCATGCGCTGGTTCTACCTGCGCCAGGTGAATCACTCCGAACTGGCCCGTGTGGCGCGAGACCTCGACGAGTTGCTGGACCCCAACAACGACACCAAGATCATCGCGATCATCGGACCGACTGGCATCGGCAAGACAACGCTGGCCACCAACATCCTGACCAAACTCGTGGATCGTTTCACCGCGCAGCGGCAGCCTCACGAGGTGCCGGTGATCTACGTCAGCGCGCCGGCCAACGGAGACAAGTCAATGTCCTGGAAAACGCTGTACCGGCGAATTCAGACGGCCGCAGGAGAGAAGCACATAGACCTGCAGCGGCAGACGCAGGTGAGCGAGGGCGAGATGCACGCCGTGCGCGGCGAACGCGCGAGCCTTGCTCACATGCGTGAGATGCTGGAGGCCGTGATTCGGAAGCGCAATGTTCGTGTGATCGTGATCGACGAGGCGCTGCATCTGCTTCGTTTCGATCAGAACGCAGCAATCATGGACACGCTCAAGAGCTTGGCCGACATCCATCACACCAAGCTGGTGTTGATCGGCACGTACCAAATCTCGCCGCTGATGATCGAGTACGGTCAGCTCGCACGGCGCAGCGCAATCCTGCACTACCGACGCTATGCGATCCCGCAAAAGTCGAATCCCCAGAAGCTCACTGACTCGCAGACCAGCTTCAAGGACGCAATCATCAAGCTGCAATCTCAGTGGCCCTGCGTGGAAGTGCCTCACCTTGAGGCGGTTTGGGACACTCTGATGAACGCATCGCTCGGGTCTGTCGGGCTTCTGAAGTCGCAACTCCTCCAACTGGCTTCCCTGCAGATGAAGCGCAAGGGCGAAAAGTTCGAGGCGAAGGACCTGCAGCGTGCGATAAAGCCTCCGAAGCAGCTGCGGATGATCGAAGCAGAAACGCTGGCGGGGGAGCAGGACCTCATCGGCGCCTGCTATGGCGACGCGGATTTCGGCTCAGAAGAGGTCATGAATGAGCTGTTCGCCAGGCTGAAGGGGACCGGCCGTGGCTGACGAACTGTTCTTTCTGCTGCGCACCGAATTCCCGGCGCCGACACCGATGTACGGCCGGCGTCCCATGGGTGAAGGCACGGGCGACATCGAATCTCTCTTCAGTCACTTCCTCAGCCTGGCCCATGACCATCGGCTCACGCCGAAGAAGGTCATCGACCTGGTGCTGCCGGAGGTGCTGGCCAAGCTACCGCGCTTCGAAGGGACACGCCTGGGCTGGGGCTGGGATAAGCACGCAGGGAAGGAAATGATCGGCTCCGGCCACGTCGCCGAGCGATGGTCAAGCATTCTGTCCAGTGCAACAGGCCAGACCGGTCTTCAGCTCGCGACAATGGTGCCTCTGGCTGCGCACGTCTACGGGGACCTGACGACAGACCAGGATCGGGTCTGTCACCAATGCCTGGCCGACGACGAAACGCATGGGCGTCTTCCGTACGGCAGGTTGCTATGGCGCATGAAGTGCGTGACCTGCTGCCCCACCCATCGGTGCACGCTGGTGACGCCGGTATGTGGGCGACCAGCCGACACCACGAAGCGGCAGTTTCTTCGGATCAAGCTCTCGGGGGTATGCAGCGACTGCGGATCGATCGGGCATCGCTGCAACCCGGATAGGCGTTCGATCGCCAGCGCCGACGAGGTCTGGCGGGCGGAACAGTGCCGGCGAATGATCGCGGCCTTTCCCGCCATCGAAGCCTCCGACCCAGCGCAGTTGCCCCAGCGCATCAAGGAGTACTGCGCAGAGCCTGGCTCGCTGACAAGCCTTGCACTTCGTTCGGGTGCAACCATCTCGGTGCTGTCGCGGTGGCTCAACGAGCCCGGCGCGCGGCTGACCTTCGATCAGATTCTCGACATCTGCGGAACTGAAGGCCTGGAGTTGGCCGCGCTTCTGCAGGGGCGAATCGAGAAGACTGATACGTTCGGCACTCCGGTGTCGCCGAAGCGCATCCGGCGTGTTGTGCGGCCGGCGGACCACTCCGCGATCAAGGAGGCACTGAAGGCCGCCGTCGAGACGGGCGACTCGGTCACCTTGGTGGCGGAGCGCCTGCGAGTGGACATCGCCACCTTGGCGCAGCACGCCGATCTCTACAACGAAGTGCGCAAGGCAACCCGAAATCGGAAAGCGGCTTCGGATACCGCCCGCCAGGATGCTGCCATCGCCAAGGCCGAGGCAGTCGCGTTCAAGCTTCTGCGCGACGGCCGGCGGCTGACACCTCGCAACGCCAAAAGCGAGGGCGCGTACTTTTATCCCAGTGCCGTCGAGTGGACGGTGCTGGCGCTGATCCGTATCGGGCTGGGTGACCGCTCCGTGCGACACCCGACTTCCGCAGTACGGATGAGCGAAGCGTTCCTAAGCAAGATCGAAGCGGCGGCACGGCGAGTCCGCGCTGCGTTCGGCGAGACCCAGGCGAAGCTGCTGCTGGACTACCGGTAGGACCGGCCGCCTCGGGCGGCTCTGGCACAAAGCAAAACGGCTGTTGGAGCGATCCAGCAGCCGTTCGTCGTTTTCAGAGGGCGGTGCGCCCTTCAGCCCCAGGTTCAGCCACAAGCTGGCGCGACTTGCGGTAAGGCATAAGCTGGCAATAAAGCCGTCTGATGGCTGACCTGTCAAACACGTGCATCACGGGGCGGGTCCCCGGCTGGTGCGCCCGGCTGGGATCGAACCAGCAACCCCTGCCTTCGGAGGGCAGTACTCTATCCATTGAGCTACGG
>Ga0123338_10001735_pt1 | contig 20751 bp, 10 predicted proteins | sample grotaG_FD_89793 | JGI IMG/M metagenome (GOLD analysis project Ga0123338, IMG submission 89793) | Glacier valley bacterial and archeal communities from Borup Fiord, Nunavut, Canada, to study Microbial Dark Matter (Phase II) -... | ecosystem: Environmental > Aquatic > Freshwater > Ice > Glacier ...
ATTAAAAGAGAACTTACTATCCTTTAAAACCCCTTTAAAAAACCATCCATTGGAAGCATCAAATCTGCCAAATTGTGGCTTAACCATATATTGATTGCCACCTGCAAGTATGTCTTCTATACCATCATTATCAAAATCCAGAGCCAACAAATTATAAATTGGTGAGAATTGTGCCTCCTGTGGTAAATCCATTATTTTATATTCATTTCCATCCGAAAGCAATAAAATAGAAGTCAAAGTTTTTACCTCGAATAATCTTGAGTCATCCAATACAGATTTCGTAAATAACTGGTCCATCGACTTCTTACCATAATCTTTATAATACAGAAGCTGCTTCCTAAACGATGGAAGCTGGGAAAGGAATTCATCCTTATCAACCAGGGGATAATATTTCTCGCCGATTTTTGTACAGAATATCTGTTCTAAAGACCCATTTTTGTCAAAGTCATTCACATACATCCGGTCACTAGCTTTAAAGAATGTATTCAATCCATGATTTCCCAAAACAAAATCAACTTTACCATCTTTATTAAAGTCTCCCGATTCGATGTCATGCCACCATCCTTCAGTTCCAGCTAATCCTAACTTCTCAGAATTATTAATAAAGTTCTTCTTGTCATTTTTAAGAACGACTATTGGCATCCAATCCCCAATCAATACAATATCCTTCCATCCATCGTTATCAATATCCTGAATTTCAAGATCAGTCATCATCCCAATATCTAACAGAGCAGGAGCATATTTCCTGGTCACGTCTTTGAACAATCCTCTCCCATCGTTTTCAAACAGATAACCTCTACCGCCGTGTCCATATACAAACGGATCAAATCGTTCTCCAATCACCAAATCATAATCGCCATCGTTATCAAAATCTATTGGTGAAACAACACTCGTGGAAATAAACTCTGTAAATGGCAGATTATAAGGTGATTCTGAAAAATCTCCTTTTCCATTATTTAAAAATATTCTATCGATCAATGCACTGGACGTCTTTGGAAATTGTCGCCCTCCTGTTGCCATGTATAAGTCCAGATCACCATCATAATCCACATCAATGAACGCGCTCTTCGTCTCTTCTGACAATGAATATTTACCTATAGTCTTTGGCAATGAGGAATAGAATTTTCCGTTTTTAAATTGAATAAACGCCCCCCCCTGGTTCTTACCTCCACCAACATAGACCTCATCGATACCATCTTTGTCAACGTCCAACTTAAACATAGAAGGTGTTTCATTACTGTACATCATCGGCAATAGCCGATCACGATTAAAATCAACAAGGTCACCTCCCTTATGCCTAAAGATCGATTTGCTTATCAGTTCCAGATGAAACCGACTCTCTATTTTTCTAAATGGCCGAGATTCATAAACCTTAATATCTTCTTTTACCAGAGAAATTTTCCTATTTACAGGTACATTATATAAAATAGAATAACCTTTATCTGCCCACTGAACCAAAATCGAATCAATTATTTTCACCTCTTTGCCTAATCCAATTGTAATAATCGGCTGGACTGAGCTTTGAAATCCGCGTGTCACAAAATTGTCTGCCACAAAAGTATTGCTTCCGCAGTAAGCAGTAACTTTAGATCCTACCGCATGCGTGTTCCAACTTCTTGATGTGAGATTAATACTTATGCTTTTATAATTAGATGAGTCGGAATTATTACGATATAATACTGCCCGAGCGTCAAGATTTGATATAACAAGATCAAGGTCTCCGTCGTTATCCAAATCACCATAAGCGCTTCCGCTGGAAAACATTGTCTCACCCAATCCCCAATCATTTGTTTTATTTTCAAAGCTTAACTTCCCATTGTTCTTAAAGGCATAGTTCGTGAACTTCGATGAAGGCATAAGGTCAATCAATTTTACTATGGCATTCTTTTCTTCCCTGATTATCCTTCTAACATTTTCTTCAGCGCCAGTATAGGTTAAGTAATCGCGATCGAGCAGATCTTTGTAAATTCCATTGGCAATAAAAATATCTCTCTTTCCATCATTATCCATATCGAAAAGCAACGCTCCCCAACTCCATTCCGTTGCCGAAACTCCTGCAAGTCTCCCAATTTCAACATAGTTATGCTCTCCGATCTTTTTTTGAAGAACATTCCGTGGAAACTGGTAGTAATAACCGTTCTGAATATTCAATTGATGTTTATTCCAGCTTTCGTAGATGGTTTTTGTCTTTCTTCTGCTCAAAGAATCCGGAAGCATCTCGGTTACAAATAATTCAGGCACGCCATCATCATCAAGATCAGCGAAATCAGCCCCCATTGATCCCATGCTAATAGACTGAAAATATTCAGTTAACGATTCTTTAAATGCTCCACGTTGATCATTAATATAGAGATAATCCCTTTCAAAAAAATCATTTGAAACATAAATATCCAACCATGTATCATTATTGAAATCACCTAACGTAATCCCAAGTCCGAAGCCAATATTACTTCGGTAGATCCCAACTTCAGTAGAGTAATCCCTAAACGTACCGCCGTCATTAATAAAAAATTTATTTCCTCCTCCCATTGGATCCGGAGTATTTCGGTGGTCCTTCACGAGATCATAATTACCAACGGATTTAATGGAATTGGTGAGAAGGTAACAATCAAGATCTCCATCTTTATCATAATCAAAAAAGGACGCCTGAACAGATAATCCAATAATATCCAAACCGTATTCTTTCGATTTTTCTGTAAATGTTAAATCCCCATTATTAATAAACAGTTCATTGTTTCTATGTGGCGATTCCGGGCTTCCAGATTTGCATACATAAATATCAAGAAGACCATCCGCGTTGATGTCTGCGAAAGTAATACCTGTAGACCAGGCACCGCGGCAGGCGACTCCTGCAGTTTGCGTTATGTCTTTGAAAACAAGATTGCCTTGATTGAGATACAACCGATTATCAACTTGGTTTCCGGCCATGTAGATGTCCGACAAACCATCGTTATTTATATCACCTATCCCTACTCCGGCGCCATTATAGAAATTTCTATAGGTGTAAGGATTCAGTTGCTCCGTGTATATGAGATCATTGCGGAAATTGATACTGCTTTCTGATGTTACATTAGAAAATAAAGGAATCTGAGTTGGCAATCGGTCCTTTGAGCAACTCCACAAACCCGCAAATACCAAAATACTGAAGAATCTCATTGCATAAAAAAAAGATAGCGCTCAACATACGTTGAACGCTATCAAATTTAGGTCTTAACAATACTAAATACTATTAATAACCAGAATTTTGAGTTAATGGATTAGCGATAGATGCTGCTTGAATCTGTTCGATAGGAATCGCCATAACCACACGGTAGTCAAAAGCCGCGTGACCCGCTTTTTCCCACCAGGCATTTCCCCAAGCACCGAAACGAATCAAGTCAGGGCGTCTTAGCCCTTCGATAAATAGCTCTCTTCCTCGTTCAGCAAGCATCTGACCTTCAGTCATTGAAGTAAATGCAGAGGCACCAGCCCTTAACCGGATCGGATTTACAAGTGACAAGACAGTTGGATCACTGAAATTATTATTGTTCTTACGAGCAATAGCTTCTGCCTTGTTCAACAATACTTCCGAATATCTCAATAAAGGATAATCGTTATCCATGTTGCTGAACTGACCCAGTTTGAAAGAGAACTTTCCTAATCGGGCACCAGACTGTCGTGAAGCATTTGGAAATAATTGATTGATCTTTGGAGTGTAATTAATTGCGGGGCCATCTTCATCAGCCTTGTCAAAAGCAAGATCAAGTATTGGGTTGCCGCTGACATCCACTTGCGGCCCAACAATAAAGTTATTTAATTTCCTACTATCATTTGGATCGTCATAAGATTTATAAAAATCTTCCATTGCTGCATAACCATTCCAAGGTTGTTCCGCCAGAAGATACGTCAATTGACTTGGGTAGTGAAGAGTCATTTGAGCGATGTTCATGCCAGTTCCCGTAGCTTCATCAAATGGGACAACAAAAATATGCTCTGAATTTTCTACGTTATCAGGTGCAAATATTGCTTTGTACGTTGTGCTTAATGAATAGATGCCAGAGTTAATTACATCATCAGCCTTATCAATTGCCTTTTGCCACTGGGGTGTTCCGTTTTGACCATTAGCATCTCCAGTATAGATAGCTGCATTTAGATATATTCTGCAAAGAAGTGCGTTAGCAGCACCTTTACTTACTCTACCGTATTCTTGCTTTCCTGCTGGAAGATTAGGAAGTACCGCTAGCAATTCAGTTTCAACGAAGTTATAAAGTTGCAATCGTGTTGATTGAGGAGCATCAACACCTGTTGCAGTTACAATTTTCACGCGGCCAAATAAGTCCAGCAATCTCCAGTAGTAGTATGCACGCAAAGTTCGCAGCTGCGCGGTTTGAGATACTGTCGGAGACTTACCTAATAATTCATTGCACTGGAAAATGCCTGAATAAGCATCGCCCCAAGCACCATTTATAGATGCGGTTGTTGGACTGAAAGCATGCTGGTGTATGGCGATATAAACACCTCCATCAAACCAGTCTCCACCCTTTTGAGCAATAACTGCTTCGTCACTTGATAGCTCCTGAACCTGAAAGAAACCTCCATTTGTAGCGGTTCCTGAAGTGAGTTTACCAAATGCACCTTGGAGTCCGTCATTAGGAAGTGGTTTATTAACATTATTCTTAATACCTACACCCTGATTTGCAGGAGCAAAGCTCTTTGTGTAAGAACTCTTCAATTCCTCATCAAGATTTGTACAAGAGAATGTACCGAACGCGATCGCACTAATTATTGTAAATTTTAATGAATGTTTCATATTCGTTTTTTTAACTCATTGTTAAAGGGTAAATGATAACCCGAAAGTATATGTCCTGGCTGTGAAATAGGTATTACGTCTGTCAATACCAGGAGCTAAAACGTCTGCAGGTGCAGTAGATGGAAAATTACCATTATCGATGGAACCTGGGTCAGCAAGAACTGGCTCAGGATCAATTCCAGTATAGCCTGTTATTACAAATAAATTCTGTCCTGTAATATAAGCTCTAACGTTTCTTACTGCGCTAGTAGGGGCTAGTTTGAATGTATATCCAATTGATAAGTTGTCAAGCTTGAGGAAATCAGCTTTCTCAACATACAACGAACTGTATTGCGCACCAGTTAAACCCGGTACTGCTTTACTGGTAGTAATTCTATTGTAAGAGTTAATAGCACCTGGATCGATTGGTTCATAAAATGCGCGGAAACTATTTAACAAGCTATGTCCGAAAGCACCTCGTAAGAAGACATTGAAATCCCAGTTTCTGAATGTCAACTGATTTTTCCAACCTAACTCTACAGAAGGTATACCGTTACCAAGAACTTTTTGATCTTTTGAAGTAAGCGCATTTCCTGGAGCTGAATCCACAACACCATCTCCGTTAAGGTCTGCAAATCGTGGCTGTCCATTTCCTTCAACACCTGCAAAGACTGGTCCATAGAGATTACCAATTTGTTCGCCGACTGTTATTCTGGTTACACTTGTAGAGTTCTGGCCAGGAGCACCCAACGTTGCTCTGACTTGGTCCTTGACGTAGAATGACTCCAAAGTAGTCTTGTAACTACTTACCACAATACCAGGTGTCCAGCTAAGTTCACCGAAACGAAGTGAATTGTAGTTCAATGACAATTCAACGCCGTTGGTTTTGATTGATCCACCATTTTCAAAACGTTGACCTGATGAATAAATCGCCTGGTCTGAAATACGCAAAAGAATAAAGTCATTAATATTTCTGGTGTAAAAATCCAATGTACCAGAAAGTTTTCCACCAACGCTGAAGTCAATGGCCGCGTTAATTTCCTGCTTCTGCTCCCATTTAAGATCAGTGTTAGCATCTCTAGTTTTTGTTACGTTACCGCCACCGTCAAGTGAGTAAGAATATTGATCTTTAGACAATCCATTGTCATTCGGAAGTGATCCTGTAACTCCGTATCCGACTCTAAGCTTCAAAAGATCGAACTTCTTGGAATTAACGAATTTGTTCAAGTCAACACCTAAACCAATTGATGGAAACACTCCATACTGATTACCGGGTCCAAGCTTGGTTGAACCTTCCCTTCTCACAGACGCATTCAGGAAAATAAAGTTGTCATAATTGAAATTCACACGTGCGAATGTCGCGATGATACGTGAATTAGGTGAGGCACTGCTTGCAAAATTTGTCCGGCTTTGTATTCCTGAAAGTCTATCACCTGAAGTTTGCAATGCATTTGCTCCTAAAAGGTCGCTTGGAAAATTTCCCAATTCAATAAACATATCCGCAAATTTGTCTTCCTGGAAGGAATAACCTGCTGTACCGTCAAATTGAAGTTTGTTGAAAGATTTAGAATATGTAGCATACGCTTCTAAAAGGGAAAAGCTATGTTCATTAACATATCTTCTTGCAAGGCCACCTCGATTAAAGCCTCTAAACAGGGAGTTTCGTGAATAATATTCCGTGTTTGAAAGGTTGTCATACTGCTGGCCAGCGTTAACCGTCAATGTTAAATTGTCAATGATTGTGTAGTCAATTTTAGCATTATAGTTAATTGTTCTCTTTACACCAGTGCTTGTGTTCTGATCAAGAATAGCAACTGGGTTAAAGTTATCAAACAAAATCGCCTGGTAATAATTGCCGTTAGGAAATTTTATAGGAGCCGTTGGATTATACAATACAGCATAACGCAACGCGTCATTGAAAGAATAGTTGATGTTTCTGTTTGTCAATGACATGCTCAAGTCAATTTTCAACCTGTCATTAAGAGTAGTATGAGTAATGTTAGCTCTGGCATTGATCTGATCGAAACCAGACTTCTTAAGAACTCCATTGACATTTCTCAAGTTTGTTGACAAACGGAATGTTGTGTTCTTATCACCACCTGAGATAGAGATATTATGAACATTTGTAACTCCAGTTTGAGTAACTTCTTTCTGCCAATCAGTTTTTGACCCTAAATCATTACCACCCGCAGCAATGTACTGACTTGGTGACATGTTAGGCTGTGAATTATAGATCGTCTGAGCAGAAACATATCCGTTATAGGAAACTGCTAAACCACCTGTCTTTGAGCCTCTTTTAGTGGTTACAAGAATTACGCCACTGGACGCACGGCTACCATAAACAGCAGCAGCAGATCCGTCTTTCAATACAGTAACATTTTCGATATCATTAGGATCAACGTTATCCAATGAAGCACCAAGTACACCGTCAATAACGATCAGCGGAGAAGTATTCGCTCCTACCGTTGAGATACCTCTTAAACGAATGATTGCGCTTGTGTTTGGATCTCCTCCTCTGTTGTAAACACTAAGTCCAGCAACCTTACCTTGCAGTAATTGAGTAGGATCGTTGATTTGTCCTTTGTTGAAATCCTTCGTTCCAAGCGAAACTACCGAACCAGTAATTTCTTTCTTTTCCTGAGAACCGTAACCTACAACAACGACTTCAGATAGCGATGTAACATCCGACTGAAGAGAAATGTTGACACTGGCTTGAGCTCCTACAACCGATTCCTGAGTGGCATACCCGACAAATGAAAATACAAGTGTCGCGTTGTCACCTACAGTAATTCTGTAGTTACCATCGGCATCGGTGACAGTACCATTACTGGTACCTTTTTCTAGAATATTAACTCCTGGTACGGTGGATCCATCATCGGATGAGGTCACCTTACCTGAAACAGTCCTGCCTTGTGCAAACGCTGCTGTGAATGAAGCAGCGAAAAACAATACTGGCAGGACCCTTTTGACTAATAAGTAAAATTTGGTCATACAGGTTTAGTTTGGGTTTACTAATTGGGTTTAACGTGTTTAAAGAACTATTTTACGGACATATTATAAATCAATATTACTTTGAAATTAAGATTTTACAACGTTTGCACTCGAAATTATTCAAATATTTTTACTGGAATCGATACCGCAAACGTTTGCATTGATCTCTTTAATAGACAAAACATCCAAAATCAACTAATTATAGCGTAGCACATGAGGTTCAATCAGGTAACAATCAAGGATATTGCCAGGGAACTTGGCATATCGCCGTCAACGGTTTCAAGAGCACTTAAAGACCATCCGGACATAAGTTCGGAGACAAAAAAGGCTGTTAACGCACTGGCAGAAAAATTGAACTATCAACCAAATATCGTTGCTCTTAGCTTACGACAAAAGAAAACTAATACAATCGGTGTAGTAATTCCGGAATTAGTACACTTTTTCTTCTCAACTGTTATCAGCGGAATTGAAGATGTAGCGTACCAGGCAGGATACAGTGTGATCCTCGCTCAATCCAATGAGTCTTATGAACGTGAAAAAACGGATATAAAAGCCCTTTTTAACAGTCGGGTGGATGGCATGCTTATCTCCTTGTCACGTGAAACAAAAAACTTCGACCATATCGAATCCATCATTTCAAAAGGTGTACCGGTGGTGTTCTACGACCGCATGTACAACAATCCCAGTACCAGTAAAGTGATCGTGGATGACTACACCGGAGCCAAAGAAGCTGTAGACCACCTTATCGATCAGGGCTACAAGCGAATCGCGAATCTTGAAAGCGCGTCAGGACTGCTAATAAGCGAGGATAGAAAACGAGGATATCTCGATTCCCTCAGAGAGCATTCGCTGGAAATCAAGGATTCATGGAGTGAAGAATGTCCTTCCGGAAGCCAGGAAGATGGGAGAAAAGCTACTTTAAAACTACTTTCATTACCAAACCCGCCGGATGCCATTTTCGCGCACAGCGATCCTATTGCAATGGGAGCAATGAAGGCTATTAAGGAAAAGGGCCTTCAGATCCCTTATGACGTTGGTCTCATTGGCTTCAGTAACTCTTCCTATGTTGACCTGATCGATCCACCATTGACAACAGTAGAGCAACCGGGCTTTGAAATGGGCCAGGAAGCTGCACGATTGCTCATCCGCCAGATAGAAATGGGAGACAAAGACCAGGCAGATCCCCAACCTGAAACCAAAATCCTTAAAACGAAACTCGTCATAAGGGAGTCTTCCATGAAGAAGAATGCCAGAAAGAAGTAAAGCAACCGTTTTCTGAATTGTGCAATCATTTAAAGGTCAATTTGTATTTTCCTCCTCTTTTTTAAGTTTTTAACATGCAGTCATTTCTAAGTCGACGACTTGGAGAAATCCAGTCTTTTCAGAAAACCAATAATCAGATCACGGCCAAAACGAGCCATGGGAATTTTAGGGTAACAGCATTCACTGAGTCGGTATTTCAGATTAGCATATCTTCCACCGATTCCTTCGACGACTTCTCGTATGCGGTCAGTGCGAAGCCTGAGTCTCCTACCATTTCTTACGAGGATCTTGCCGACAAGCTTGTTATTAAAAGCATGAAACTGGAATTGTCGATAAGCAAAAAACCAACTGCATTCACTTTTAAAAATTCAAGGGGAGAAATCTTAAGTGAAGATGATAAAGGATTGGGCACTTCATGGATTGGTGATCAGGTGACAACCTATAAATTGCTTCAACAAGGCGAACGGTTCATCGGACTTGGTGAGAAGACCGGACCATTGGACCGTAAAGGTCACGGATATCAAAACTGGAATACTGATTCGTATGGTTATAATACCGGACAGGATCCGTTGTATTGTACAATGCCTTTTTACATTGGTGTTCATAATGACGTACAATACGGAATATTCTTAGACAACTCACACAAAACATTTTTCAATTTCGGAGCCTCCAACAACCGATTTTCGAGCTTTTCGGCGGATGCAGGGGACATGAATTATTTTTTCATTGAGGGAGATTCTGTTGCTGAAATTATCCAAAACTATACGTGGCTTACGGGTAGGACACCCCTGCCTCCCAGGTGGAGTCTCGGTTATCAGCAATGCCGGTACAGTTATTATCCTGACAAGGAAGTATTGAATATAGCCCGCACATTTCGCGAAAAGCAAATTCCTGCTGATACCATTGTACTTGACATTCATTACATGGAGAAGTATAAGATCTTCACATGGGATTCAAAAAAATTTTCCGATCCTAAATCGCTTATCGATTCATTAAAGGAAGATGGATTTGATGTTGTATTGATGTGTGATCCGGGTATCAAAACTGAAAAGGGTTATGATGCGTATGACGATGGCTTGAATAAGAACGTCTTCGTAAAATATCCTGATGGAGAAAATTATACTGGTCAGGTCTGGCCCGGTTGGTGTCATTTTCCTGATTTCACAAACCCGGTAACGCGCGAATGGTGGATGGAAAAGCTGAAAAGCTATTCTGATCTGGGTGTTCGTGGTTATTGGAATGATATGAATGAGATTGCCACGTGGGGACACAGCCTTCCGGAGAACCTTGAATTCAATTTTGAAGGAAAGAAAGCCACTTCGCGTAAAGTGAGGAATCTGTATGGTTTCCAAATGGCCCGAAGCACGTATGAAGGCACCAAAAAACTCCTCAACGGCACACGCCCCTTCAACCTGACGCGATCTGGTTACTCCGGTGTGCAACGCTATGCGGCAGTCTGGACAGGCGATAACGTATCGCATGATGATCACATGATGCTGGGTGTGAGAATGGTGAGTAGCATGGGTTTAACAGGAGTTGCTTTTTCAGGATATGATGTCGGTGGATTTGTTGGCGAGGCGGGTACACGGCTTTTTGCACGCTGGATCTCGATCGGAGCACTATCTCCTTTCTTCAGAGGTCATACCATGATCAATACCAAAGACTCCGAGCCCTGGTCGTATGGAGAGGAAGTGGAAGGCATTGCACGAAACTATATTCGCTTCCGATATCAACTGATGCCTTACCTGTATTCACTTTATTACGAAGCGTCTCAAACAGGAATGCCGGTTCAACGTTCACTTGCTATTGACTATTCAAATGATCCAAGAACATATAATTATCAGTATCATCATCAATATCTATTTGGTCCGTTTATCATGGTTGCTCCTGTTGAAAGCAGTCAGGACTTTGTAAAAGTATTTTTCCCGAAAGGAGATTGGTATTATCTATTTAACGGAAAAAAATATACCGGAGATCAGGAAGTGATTGCAGAATGTCCTATTCATAAGCTTCCTGTTTTTGTTAAAGGTGGCGCTATCATTCCAATGCAGCGACCGGTGCAACACACAAAAGAAGTTGTTAATGAGATGATACTTCATATTTATAACGGAGAAGAGGAAACGAGTTTTGAATTTTATGAAGATGATGGTTCAACCTTTCAATACGAGACTGGCGCGTTTGCTAAACGAATCATCCGCTTCTCTCCTTCCGAAAAGAAAATTACACTCGAAAAATCTCAAGGCAACTATAAGGGCTCGTTGGTACATATAAAGCTTGTCTTGCACGGCTTTAATGCAATGGAATCGCTCTGTGTTAATGGTACGATCGAGGCCGTTGAGCCCACTACAAATACATTCTTTTTGCCACTCGAGAAATACGATCCGATCAATGATCCGGACACGATGGGGGAAGAGACCGTATTATCGAGCACGTTCGAGTATACATTAGAAGAAATTGTTATCAATCTCTAATTTTAATAGGTATTAGGCAACTAGGCAATAAGGCATTGGGGCACGGTTATATTATTGTGATTTTTACTTCGAAGAAGACCTCGATTGCCAATCTCTCTGATATTATAGACATTCGTCGCCGAGGATTGTAAATACCCTCGTTAAAATTTCTATACATGAGTACATTAACGCCTAAAAAACGACTCTCTCTTTCACAAATCTTCAATATGAGCTTCGGCTTCTTTGGTATCCAATTCGGATTTGCTTTGCAGAATGGAAATGCTTCAACGATACTCACAAGCTTTGGTGCAGATGTTGAAAACCTCTCCTGGTTTTGGTTAGCAGCGCCCTTAACAGGAATGATCGTTCAGCCTATCATTGGATATTTCAGCGATCGCACATGGACTGCGCTTGGAAGACGGAAACCTTATTTTCTTGCGGGCTCAATATTAGCAGCCAGTGCCTTGGTATTCATGCCTAATGCTGCGGTTCTTGCTGGCGTTTTGCCAGCCTTATATGTCGGAGCAGGAATCCTAATGGTGATGGATGCATCATTCAATGTAGCCATGGAACCGTTTCGTGCTCTTGTGGCAGATCTGCTTCCAACAGATCAACGAACTTTAGGATTTTCAATTCAGACTGCGTTAATCGGATTTGGTGCGGTAATAGGATCATGGCTTCCAATCATCTTCGTAAAATTTTTTCCTATTGCAACGCTCAATAAAGGAGAGATCGGAGATAATGTAACGGTATCATTCTATGTTGGAGCTGCTGTATTCCTGCTCGCGATTATCTGGACGGTTGTAACAACGACAGAATTTCCTCCGGAAGAATATAAGAAAGAACCTGAACAAGTTGGTCAGAAGAAAGGCATTCGCCAGATACTAAGTGATTTTGCAGGCATGCCTGAAACAATGAAGCAATTGGGTATCGTCCAATTTTTTTCATGGTTTGCACTTTTCACGATGTGGGTTTTTACAAGTCGTGCAATAGCGACGCATGTTTATGGACTTTCATTGGAAGACACAACATCAGAAGCTTATCAGCTGGCGGGAAACAAAACAAATTTCCTTTTTGGCGTGTATAATGGAGTATCTGCACTTTGGGCATTTGCATTACCTGTCATTGCCTCTAAAATCGGAAGGAAGCTAACGTATTCCATTTCCCTCGTTGCGGGAGGAATTGGATTAGTGTCAATTTATTTCGTGCATGATCCTGCAATGTTAACTTATTCAATGATAGGTGTTGGAATGGCTTGGGCCAGTATTTTAGCGATGCCATACGCAATACTTGCTGGATCAATCCCACCATTGAAAATGGGCATTTATATGGGTGTCTTCAATTTTTTCATAACTCTTCCCCAAATAGTGAGCTCGCTATCTTCAGGCCCGATTGTAAAGTATATTTTCAATTCCAAGCCTATCTACAGTATCGTAATGGCTGGCGTTTTTCTTATCATCGCAGCTATTTCCGTACGATTTGTGGAAGACCGTGATGACCCTATAAATTCAAAATGAGAACAGTGACTCTATTTTTATTTTGCGTTGTTCACTTTCGTCTTTCGCACAAGAACCTGGCTCGTTTTCTCAAATGATAAATGCTTTAAATTGACTTATCCCCTCTTATGCAAAAAATTCTACTTTTTCTACTTTCACTTCTTGTTATCGTTGCATGCAGCTCAGGAAAAGCGGCACTTAAAAAGGGTGATTACTACGATGCTGTTTTAGAATCCGTCAACAGGCTTCGTGGAAGTCCTGAAAATAAAAAAGCAATAGCGGTTCTTACGCAAGGCTATCCCCTTTCGATTGAATACATCGAAACAGGAATTCAAAACGGGATTACGGCAAATGATCCAAGGAAATGGAGAAATGCTGTGAAGGGATATGAGCAAATTAATTATATCAATGATCAGATAAAGACTTCACTTGGCGCAATGAAAATTATCAGCAAGCCGGCGACACGATTTAATGAATTAGCAGACGCTAAAACGAAGGCTGCAGAAGAAAGTTATCAGGATGGAATTACTTCATTGATGAAAAATACCCGTCAGGATTCAAAGGATGCGTACTTCGATTTTAAAGATGCTTCAACATTCCAGCCTGGTTACAAAGAATCAATTGAAATGATGAACCAATCCGAGTTCAATGCTACGCTGCGTGTTGCATACGAGGAGATCAATGCATCGCGTTATAATTATGGAAGCCTGCAGCCCGTTATAAATTCCTTGCAGCGACAATTTCTTTCGTTCAAACCTATTTCACAAAAAGATACTGTTCCTCCGCACCAGGTAATGCGGATAATCTTCAACGGGTATCGCGAGGATAACCAGGCATCTATCACTGTAAGCAATGAAGATCTGAAAAGGGATATTAAAGTCGGCGAGAAGAAAGGACCGGACGGTAAAACACAAGATATAATGGAAACAGTGGCTGCCAGGATCACATATTATCACAAGACAAAACGATCCACCAGCGATGCAATGGTAACGATCACTGAAGTTTCATCAAATTCAGTTTTACAAAATCAAAATATTTCAGGGAATGCAAACTGGCAGGCTGATTGGGCAACGTACGCTGGAGATGCACGCGCACTTAGTTCTTCACAAGCAACATTATGCAGGCAAAAAGAAACCTATCCTGCTGATCAATATCTTTTCAAGCAGGCCATCGGTAATCTCCAGAACAATCTTAGCGGCGACCTGAAATCATTCTATAACAATTACTGATATATATCGCCGACACGACATTCAGTACACAACTTTTAAACCATTTTGATGCGTATGTAGTTATACACAGACAATACTATGAAGGCAATTTTAACATCACTCGCTATTATCACCGCTATTGCAGGATATAGCCAAAAATCAACAAAACCATCCATGACAACGACAAACGCAGGTCTCCAAAAGGCGACATTTGGAAATGGCTGTTTCTGGTGTACGGAAGCAGTTTTTCTTAATTTAAAAGGTGTAACGAAAGTTGAGTCCGGATATTCAGGTGGCAAGGCTAAAAATCCATCCTATCGCGAAGTCTGTACAGGCTCAACGGGTCATGCGGAAGTAATTCAGATCACGTATGATCCATCGGTGATCACGTATTCAGACCTATTGGAGGTTTTTTGGAATACTCACGATCCTACTACGTTGAACAAGCAAGGAGCAGATGAAGGAACACAATACCGCTCTGTGGTTTTTTATCAGGATGAAGAGGAAAGAAAAACAGCGGAAGCTTACAAAAAGCAATTAGAGACTTCAAAGGTGTACAAAGATCCTATCGTAACTGAGATTACACCATTAATAAATTTCTATCCTGCGGAGGATTATCATCAGAATTATTTTGCATTGAATCAGAATGCGGGATACTGCCAGTACGTGATCCGTCCCAAGGTAGAGAAATTCAAAAAACAGTTCAAAGACAAGCTAAAATAGTGTTTTTGAACCTCCCGAAATTTTCCAGGAAATCGTTGCAACCTATGAATACCGATTCACGTTAGAATATGTTATAAGAGATAAAATCTCTCATAGGTTTAGGTTTAGGTGCAATGAGACCCTGGCAGACGGCCAGGGTCTCTTGTTTTTTGTGGCAATCCGGTAAATTAGTTTTTTCGTATCTTTTATTAAATCATCAAAATGAAAACACAATCGATCTCAACTGTAGCGCTGGTATTTCTTGTCGGCGTATCACTTCTATCCTGTGCTCAGGACACGAAAAATTCTTCGGGTTTGACAGTCTTCCCGGTTACGAAAACAGAAGATGAGTGGAAAAAACAATTAACACCTGAACAATACTACGTATTACGCCAGAAGGGAACTGAGCGGGCCTTTACAGGGGTGTACGCAGCAAATCACGATAGCGGGACGTATTATTGCGCCGCTTGTCACCATGCATTGTTCGACTCCAAAACCAAATTTGAATCTGGAACAGGTTGGCCAAGCTTTTATAAAGCCATCACATCCAACGCTGTGTTAGTTGAATCTGATAATAGTATGGGCATGGTTCGAGACGAAGTTGTTTGCAACAATTGCGGCGGACATTTAGGCCACGTTTTTAATGATGGTCCTAAGCCAACAGGATTGAGGTATTGTATGAATTCGGTGAGCTTGAAGTTTGAAAAGACACCAAAAAAATAAGTGGCAATTATTAAATCTTCTCCACACTCACCTTCACATCCAATATGTGATTGCCTGAACTGAAGATAATCCCTTTGATTGGAACGACGTCCTGATAGTCACGTCCATAAGCAACAGTGATATGCTTATCTGATGGGAGAAAGTTGTTCGTTGGATCGAATTCCACCCAGCCAATAGTAGGAAAGTAAATCGAAACCCAGGCGTGAGATGCATCTGATCCTGTAAGCTTTTCTTTTCCTGGCGGTGGCAATGTTTCAATATAACCACTGACATATTGCGCTGGTATGCCCATATTTCTAAAACATGTAATCATTACGTGGGCAAAATCCTGACAAACACCTTTTTTTACTTTCAATACAAAATCTAAAGGAGTGTTAATGGTTGTAAATCCCGGCTTGAACTCAAGGCTTTTATGAATTTTAGTCATCACACGATTACATGCTGACCACAGCGTATCATTCTCCTTAAAACAATCTTTAAAAAACTCTTTTACAATATTGCTTTCAGGAATGTGATGAGAAGGAAGCGTGTATGCTATCACGTTGTAATTTAATTTTGAATTTAACGCAAGCGCTGCTTTAACGTCTTGCCATTTAAAAGTGGAATTCGTTACTAAGTCAACATTCGCACGACTTTCAATCACAACTTCACTCGTTGAAACGATCTCAAGATGATCATGCTCTTTGTACGCTGAAAAGAAGACAAGATCATTCCCAAAAAAATCAATGCGCTTTGTAAGATCATCCGGTGACGGATAGATCTGTAAATCAAGCGAAAGGCATTTTTGGTGATCACGATTTATTGGTGACAAACACAGCCGGTTATGGCATACACTTACTGCTTCCTGATATGTGTATTCCGTAAGGTGCCTGATCTTGTATTTCATGAATCCGAATTAGAGTTTCGTGCAGCTTATGTCCCTTATGTGTTTGAATTGCATTGAGCCGAAGGCCCTTTTAACTAATCTAAACCTCAAGCTTAAAGCCATCCTGGAGACCCTGATATTGATAGATTGTATGACTGAAATAATTAGCTGTCAGCTTTGTCGACAGCGCCGAGATCTTTTCAGTCATCTCATCGCAGAACATATCAAGTTCTTTTCGAAAGTTTGATTCGGGTGTCATTTTCAGGAATCTATCCGTTGAAGCCAGGCGTGCGTGACTATAGCATTCAAACACAAGATTAGCGATGTCATTGCTTGCTGCAGTTCCGCTTTTTGGCAATTGCTCAATAAATTTTTGTAATTGTTCCAGTTGAGAAATGATAGATGTAGGATTTTGCTTGTTGAACAACAACAGATCAAGCACTGGTGCCATATCAAAGTAAGTACGATACACTGATCTGTAGATTGACAAGTTCTGATTGCTGAGAAGCAAGGTTTCCAGAACATAAAACACTTCACTTTCTTCATATTGAAAGGTAAGAAGTGATCTGTATTGCGTAAGTTCAAGGTTCAACTCCTCAATTAACTGCCCAATTCGATACATCGTCCAGCCTTCGCCGCGATACATGCTTTGACGGTTCATTTCCAGGAAAGAAAGCAAACTCCCATTAAGGCGATCCAGTAAACTAAACACATGCCTTATTCCTTGCGGTTCAACCAGGGCAAGTCTTCTCTTTACTGTTTCTATATCATCAATGATCCGCCAGTTGTCAATTGGCCAGCGGTCACGAACAGAATACATTGCCTTTAGTAAGTTACTGACAGTGAAAGCAATTCCACCATTCTGATCCGGATTACAAATCAACTGGTGTATTTCCGCCAAATGATCATCAACAATACTTTCCGTTTCTTGTTCTTTGAGAAATCCTGGATATGTCGACGTTAAATGGGTAATAGTTTGCAATAGCGCCTTCTGACCTTCTGATTCAACACCATCATTAAGATATCCGGTTTGACTAAGATTGCGTAATACAATTCGTATAAATCGAGACGTGCGAAGAACACGTTGTGAATAGCGTCCAACCCAATAAAGGTTCTCTGCAGCACGACTCGGCAATACTGATTTACCTTTTAGTTGAGCAGTTGCCGCGATCGCAGTTCCATTGTTCTTTACAGGAATTTCGAGCCATGTATCTTTTGAAATTCCGCCATCCTGATTTGAGATATGAAAGCCGCCTTTTTCAGAGGAACATCTCGTCAAACCACCTGGCATGATTTCATAGCCACCTTTTGAGGCGACCATGAACGTGCGCATAACGGAATAACGTGGTTCCAGTTTTCCATTTTGAAAAACGGGCGCTGTCGAGAAGTCAACTTCCTCCTGTCCTACGTATAGATATGGTTGAGCTTTGATCTTGTCAATGGTTGATTCGCGCTGTGCCTTTGAAAGTTTACTGCCAATCACTGTGTCAGAGCCTTGTGCGCGATCTATCTTTTTAATAACAAGACTATCAATATGACTTATGACATAATCCATTTCCTTTTTCTGACCACACCACCAGGTTGCCATCATCTGGAAGATCGGATCTTCGTTTAAAAAATAGCGACAAACATGATGATGGAATGCCATCAAACCTGCATTCTCAAGAATACTGCTACCCAACGGATTTGCTATCGCAACATTCCCTTTACGAATTGCTTCAAGCAATCCGGGCACACCTAATTGCGATTCTTCACGAAGTTCTAACGGATCACAAAAGCTGTCGTCTACCCTGCGCAAAATTACATCAACTTTTTCAAGTCCTTCTACCGTCTTGATCCATACAAAGCCATTACGCACAACAAGATCTTCACCCTGTACGAGTGTGAAGCCCAGATAAGAAGAAAGGAATGCGTGTTCAAAATATGTTTCATTGCGCGGACCGGGAGTTAGTAGCACAATCCGTGGTTGCTCTTTATTCTGCGGACTAATATCACGGAAGGATTGCATCATGTTATTGAAGAATCCTCCAAGCTTAGTGACGTTGTGCTCTTTGAATAATTCTGGCACAACACGCCCCATCGCGCTACGGTTTTCCAACGCGTAGCCCATACCGGAAGGGGCCTGTGTTCTATCTCTCAGGAGCCATACCTTTTCATCCGGGCCACGGGAAAGATCAGCTGCATAAAATATCAGTTGATTTGCTCCGGGCAATTTTATCTGATCACAGGGACGAAGAAATCCGGAGTGCGCATATATCAGATCTGCGGGAATAACTCCTTCTTTAAGAAGTTTTCGCTCACCGTATAGATCTTCAAGTAATTTATTCAACACATAAGCACGTTGTTTCATGCCACGCTCTATCACGCGCCAGTCGACAGGTGATATTAATAATGGAATTGTATCCAATACCCAGGGACGATTTAATCCGGTGGGATCACCATAAACATTATATGTTACACCATTCTCCTGAAGGAGTTTTAACAACTCTATCTCTCTGTTTTTTAATTCAACAGGTCCTAGATTTTCAACGTTTCTAAGAAGTCGTTTCCAATACTCCTTTACATCTCCTTCCAATCCAAAAGCCTCGTCAACACGGGATTGATTCGTGAAATAATCATTGGTAATCGTTCCTGCTGAAAGTGTATTGTTCTCCATCTAAAGATCAGAATTGACGTAAATCAAGCGTATTAGGGTATTCAGGAGCTATTTTTAGTTGCGTCAAATCAAATTTCTTAGGTATATCATTCTTTTCCAAATATCGTGATACATTAGAATAGGTCGCAGACGCTGGCACCGACCCCTGGGTATGGCCTTCCTTCCAGAAGCGGCTGATGCGACGACCTTCTGCTTCATACGAATTTACAGGGAACGTATCATAATTGCGACCACCCGGATGTGATACATGATAGGTACAGCCACCAATCGATCTGCTGTTCCAGGTATCAATAATATCGAACACCAATGGAACATCTTTCCCCAATGTGGGATGCAATGCAGATGGTGGAGTCCATGCGCGATAACGAACTCCGGCAACGTATTCACCTTTTACCGATGTTTCAATCATCGGAACAGGAATACCATTACAGGTTACTTTGTAACGATCAAAGTTGAAATTTCTAACCTTCACTTCTACCCTTTCAACGGATGAATCAACAAAGCGTGCCGTCCCTGCGCTCGAAGATTCTTCACCAAGTACGTGCCATGGTTCCATGCCCATACGAAGCTCAAGGTCCATGTTTTCAATTCTGATCTTTCCATACAGCGGAAATCTGAATTCAAAGAATGGTTCAAGCCATTGAATCTGGAATGGATAGCCCGCTTCCTGAAGATCAGCCATCACTTCTTTAAGATCCTGCTGTACATAATGCGGAAGCATATACTTATCGTAAAGAGTTGTTCCCCAGCGTACGAGCTTTCTTTTCAAAGGCTTCTCCCAGAACCACGCAACAAGAGATCGCAACAATAACAACTGCACGATACACATTTGCTTGTTCGGAGGCATATCGAATGCTCTGAACTCAAGCAATCCTAACCTTCCGGTAGAACTGTCCGGTGAATAAAGTTTATCGATACAGAATTCAGCACGGTGTGTATTGCCGGTAATATCAATTAATAAATTTCTGAAAATCCTATCAACCAACCAGAAGGGAACTTCCTTATCCTCCGGTATTTGGTTGAATGCTATCTCAAGCTCGTACAACATTTCCTGCCTTCCTTCATCCACTCGCGGCGCCTGGCTTGTCGGCCCGATGAATTGAGAAGAAAATAGGTATGACAAACCCGGATGATGTTGCCAATAAGTAATGAAGCTTCTTAAAAGATCAGGTCTTCTAAGTAAAGGACTATCCGATGGAGTGATACCTCCTATTGTAATGTGATTACCACCACCCGTGCCTGTGTGTTTTCCATCCAGCATGAATTTTTCTGTGCCCAGCCGACTGAGTCTTGCCTCTTCAAAAATTACATCATAGTTATGGATTAACTCTCTCCATGTTTTGGCAGGATGAACATTCACTTCCAGCACGCCAGGATCAGGTGAAAGAGAAAGTTTAGTCACACGGTTATCTCTTGGAGGTTCATAACCTTCAATGATGACTCTTACATTTATTCGTTGTGCAGCAGCTTCAATGGAAGCAAGCAAATCAAAATAATGTTCAACATAGTGCAGGGGTGGCATAAAGAAATAGATCTTTCCTTCACGCAATTCAATACATAATGCGGTTTTGATTGTGAATACTTCAAATTCAGGTTCAACCTCTCCGGATTTCTCTTTCTTTTTTATTG
>Ga0123338_10001736_pt1 | contig 20741 bp, 15 predicted proteins | sample grotaG_FD_89793 | JGI IMG/M metagenome (GOLD analysis project Ga0123338, IMG submission 89793) | Glacier valley bacterial and archeal communities from Borup Fiord, Nunavut, Canada, to study Microbial Dark Matter (Phase II) -... | ecosystem: Environmental > Aquatic > Freshwater > Ice > Glacier ...
ACTGCGCGATTGTTGGCGGGGTACTCGCGACCCGTGTCGGAAGGGGAGGCATCCCGGCGGCGTGGCTTGAACGGCGCGAGGCGCTGCCGGGTTGGTTGAACGAGGACTAGGCGCGGCGGACGCCAAGAATGGCGTCCTTACATCCGCGTAATGAACTATATGGAGTGCGGTTACTTCGCGACGGTCGGCGTTGGGACGAGCGGATTGAGGCCAAAGTTCGGCGTCGGCGCGCCGGAGGGCGTACCCGTACCGGAAGGCGTACCCGTCGCGACGGCGGGCGCGGGAGCCTTATTGAAGAGGTCCAGCACGACATCGCGCGCTTTTGTGAAGCCTTCTTTATCCAGCCCGACCCAATCCGACTGCCCGCTGAGGACGGTTAACCCGTCGTCGCTGAGGAGATACCACACGAAGGCTTTCACTTCGGCGCGGGTGAATGCGCTCTGGTTGAGTTGCAGCGTGTAGGGACGCGAGAGCGCATATGAAGCATCGAGGATCGTCTTGTCTTCCGGTGCGATGCAGCCCTTCCCGGCGTCGATCTGGACGGCACGCGCGTTCGCATTATTTGCCTTTTTGAATTCGGCATAGGTCATGTAGGTAATGCCGCCTTCGACATTCGCCACGCCCGCCGCGCGATACAGCGGGTCGTCGCTCTCCACCACGTCATAGCGCGGAAGCGGTGCAGTCCCCTTGACAGCCTTGAGCAGCAGCAAATCGAGCGCGGCGCTGCCACCTATCGGGGCGACGATCAACAAATCGGTTGCGGGAAATTTTGCATCCACATCCGACCACTTCTTGACAGTCCCGCTGCTGGCCGCGCCGAACAGCTTGCCGACCTGATCGAGCGTCAGGCATGGCGCAAAGGTATTCTTCGCACTGGCAACGATCACGGTCGCGCTCGCGCCAAGCGTTACGCTGGTCAGGTTCACGTTGGCGGCTTTGCACGCGGTTGCTTCGGCATCGGTGGCGGCGCGGCTGTTGGCGAGCAGGTCCAGCCCATTCGCGCACAGCTTCTTGAACCCGGCCTCGTCCCCGAAAGTCTGCGTATTCACGGTGATTTTGCTATAGCGCGGGTTGAAGCCACCCGCAACCGCCTTGAGCAAGGGCTGCGCTTCCGGCGCGCCGCCGATCAGGATCGAACCGGCAGTATCGGCGGGCAGGTTCACCGCCTGGATACGACTGAAAGTGCGTCCGCTCTGCCTGGCCGTGAGATAGGACAGGTTGCGGGTGAAAATCGTATCATTCGCGGTGATGAAGCCCTGCCCGCCAATAGACTTTTTGCCGTCACCAATGACATACTTCAGGAAATCCGTCACGCCTTGCTTATCCAGGCTGGCAGCGGCGCTGTAGAGGTAGAGCGGCTGCGCGGCGGGGTAGCGCGCCAGTTCGAGGTTGATGTCGGTCGCGTCGGTGCAGGTGTTCTGGACCTTGATTTGCAGCGCTTTGACGGCCTTCTGTTCGGCCTGCGCGTTCTGGAATTCGGTGTAGCTGGCAATCGCAACCGCCGTTGCCTCGAACGTGACCTTGCTGATCGCCTCCGCACCGTCTTTCACGGTTTGCAGGTCGGTCCGCAGCGTACCACCGGGGATCAGCGACAGGATCAAATTCGCGGCGCGTGCGCCCTGCCCGGCGTAAATCTTACCAATCGCGGCGTCACCGATGGCCGTCTGGATTTGCTGCCAGTTCGTGAACGCCGTGCCGCCCGGTCCGAGCAATTTGGCGACCTCATCCGTGGCGAGGCAAACAGGTTTCGCGTCACGCGCCACGACGAGGACCGCCGCATCGTAGCCGAGCAGCGTTTCTACATAAGTGATGCCTTTGGCCGCGCACGCCGATGCCTGCGCATCGCTGATACCTTTCGTCGCCATGTTGATGTCGAGCGACCCGGCGCAGAATTTATCGAAGCCGCCATCCGTGCCGGAGATTTGAATATTAAAGGTCGTGCCGGGATTCTTCGCGGTGAATTCATCGGCGGCTTGTTTGACGATGGATTGAACCACGCTTGAACCGTCAATCGTAACCTGCGTGACGGATTGCGCACGGGATGCTAAACCGGGGACCAGCAATGCCGCGAGCAGCAGCACGCCAATCAGCCGAGTGTAAAAACGCATTGGAAACTCCTGAACTTGTCGCTGAAAAAGCGGGTGAATTATACACCCGGCAGGGCAAAGGAAAAGGCGCGGGTTGCGCGCCTGTGGTGGGTGGGTCAAGCCCTGCCCCTACAAAACATCGGTCTTGAGTTCAGGGCGTCACGGTTGGGGTCGGTGTGGATGTAAACGTCGCAGTGGGAACGGGCGTGTTCGTCGGTAACGGCGTATAGGTGCGCGTCGGCGCGACCGTGCTGCTTGCGGTTGGCGTATGGGTCGGCGCGGCGGTGTTCGTGTTGGTTGGTGCGGCGGTGGGGGTTGTGGTGCTGGTCTGGGTTGCCGTGCTGGTTGGCGCGGCAGTGTTCGTCGATGTGGTAGTTGGGGTTGGCGACTCAGTCGTGGTCGGAGATGCGCTCGCCGTTGCTGTCAGCGTCGGGGCAACAGTGGATGTGGAAGTCGCCGCCGGGGTACTGGTCGCGGGTGGTAGCGCGGCGCGCGCCGCATATAGCACCTCGCCCTCGAATGCGCCGATGTCGCACGCGCCGCCTTGCGGTCGGTCCATGCCGCGCTGATCCGTGCCACTGCAAAGCCCACCTGCATCGAAGGCCGGGCTGGTATAGTCAATTGCCATCGTGTCCGTGAAGCCGCCGTTATTCGCGAGCGCAGAAACTCGCGAGTCGAGCATCAGGACATCAGTTGCAGCAAAGGTATACCCTGCCTGGAAGCAGCCTGCTGTATTGTTGCGAATCAGGTTGAAGCCGCCTTCGACTATTTTAGCAGGAGCAATCAAGCTGATGTCGGAACACGTGGGTGCGGCATTGGTTCCGACGATACTCCGCGTCAGTGTAATCGTTCCCCCCGAATTGTGTATCCCACCCGCTGAACTCCCCGCAGAATTGCCCGCAATCGTGACCTGCGTTAGCGTCGTGTTCGTCCACGACTGCAACGCACCGCCGAATGCACCAGCGAAGTTGCCAGTGAACGTAGAATTGGTGACGGTCATCGTGCCGCCGTAATTGTAGAGAGCGCCGCCATATGCCGCGCTGTTGCCGGAGAAGGTCGAGAGATTGATAGTGACCGTACCGCCACCTGTCCAGTTGATCACGCCACCGCCGTTATCGGTCGTCGTGTTGTTGCGGACGGTGACGCGCGTCAGGGAGAGGTTGCCCGCCTCGTTGTCGATAGCGCCACCGCGCCCGCTGCCCGCATTGCCATTCGCGAGCGTGACATTGTTGATCATGAGGGTGTCGTTGGTCATGTGGCGGAAAATGCGCGTCGTGTTGCCGCCGCTGATGATGAGCGCACGCGGGTCGGGTCCCTGAATGATGAGTGGCTTATCAATGACGATTTCGCTGCCAAGCGTGATCGTTCCGGTTACGGCAAACGCAATCGTAGAATTCGCGGGTGCGCTCGTGATGATCTGGCGCAGACTGCCTGATCCCGTATCAGCAAGTGAGGTCACGATCAGCGGCGTCGAGAACTCCGACTCGAAGGAGCCGATGTCGCAGGCTGTCGAGGATGGCGGCTGCGGGCGGGTGATGCCGCGTGCATCGGTGGCGGGGCAATACGCCGGATCGCCTGCACTAAGCGCGAGACTGCCTGGGAGAAGGGCATAGGTCGGGACCGCGCCACCCACGTTGAGCAAGGCATCGATCTGCGCGGGGAAGCCGAGAATATCACTACCGACCAGACCCGTACTCGTTCCCTTGTCCTCAATGAGGTTGTGACCGATAGAGATGAACGAGCCAATCAGGTCTGCGCCTTCGTCTGCCGCGAAGATCGAATTGACGATCCGCGTCCCGGTCGTGGTTGTCACGCCAGACCCAGCATTATTCACAATGGTCGAATTGGTGATGCTCCCGCCACCGGATGCGAGATAAATACCGTCGCCGCTGTTTTCGCCAATGGTCGCGTTCACGAGCGTGATTGCGCCAGCGCCTTGGATGCCTGTGCCACCGTTGTTGTTTACGGTGCTGCTTTGCATGTTCAGCGTGCCATCGACGGCGACCGCCCCACCCACACCTCCGTTGCCGAAAATGTGCGTGTTCCGCACCGAAGCCGACGCACCCGCCGCGACATAGAGACCTGCACCCGTGAGCTGCGCAGTGCAGCTTGTAATTTCAATCTGGTTGAGCGTGAGGCTCCCCGCGCCCACATTGATGCAGCCGCCTTTCTCGGCGCTGAAGCCGAAGGTCACGCGCAGGCCGTTGATGCTGACCGATCCACCCGTGATGTTGAAAATGCGGTTGTCGTCGCCCGCTATCGTGAGCGCGCCCACGCCGGGACCGTTGATCGTAACATCCTTTGAAATGACCAGTTCGTTGGCGATATTGATCGTCGATGCGCCCTCAACACGCCGCAGACGGGTGTAATCCTGTTCGAGCATCGCCATCGGCTCGACTGCAAGCGCGAAGTTGACCGCACCGCCGGGTGCGACATCCGCGAGCGCCTGCCGCAACGATCCGGGACCACTATCGGCGGTGTTGGTCACGGTGACATTGGTCGGGAGCGCTGTATTGGTGGGAGGGGGTGTATTGGCGGGTGGCGCGTTGGTGGGTAGCGGCGTTGGATACGGGGTTGGTGTGGGTGGTGTGGTCGCAGTGATCGTTTGAGCAGGGACTACCGCGACAATGCGCGGCGTGTTGGACGGGATCGGAGTCGGCGTAGGGACGAGCAGCGCTTGCAAGACCGAGTCCTGGATGAATATGTCAAGGATCGGCTGCACTTCCGCTGGTTTGACCGGGAACAAGAAGCCTAATGGACGGCTGTTATCCGGGGTGAGCGGAACTTCCAGCATTTCACCCGTGTGGACGGTGAGCGTCCGGTTGCCAACCGTGACTTCGGCGCTGCCTTCAATCACGGTGACGACGAGTTTGTGCTTATTCGGGTCGAGCGTGCTGCCGAGGCGCGGCGTGTTGGTGGGCGGGAGCGTGGCTTTGGACGAGGTGGCGGTTAGGGTCGGGGGGTTGGGGTCGAATGCTGGCAACTCGTCGCTCGGTGATTGCAGGAAGATGGTCGAGCCGACGCGCAGCTTGACCTCGTTGATTGTCAGTTCGGCTTTTTGCGCGCCGCGTGGGGTCTGCAAGATGAGGCCGCTGGTTGGCGCGCTCTTGCACGAAGGCGACCCCGCACCCGTGCGGAAGTAGACGGCTTGCAGTGGACTTTGTGGCTTGCCTGTTGCCGCGCTCGTCTGCTTGGAGCGGTCCTCAATGCTGGCATCCCCGAAGAGGAGCATCGTCACGAACTGCCCGGCTTGCACATCCGGGAAATTGGCCTGCACGCGCAGGTAGGATACGCCCCACTGGTTGCTATCCTGCTTGAGCGGGGCGAGGCGCAGCGTGTCGATGTCGGTGATGTTCGCCTGATCGCTTGGCTTCTGGAAGACGAACGCATTTGCGCCGTCGAGCGGGACGCCTTCACGTGGGGTCGCAAGCACGAGGTCGTTGCCGTAGCAGCCCTTGTTGCGCAGGGTATCCTTGCAGCGGTCGCCCGTATCCTGCAAGATGCGTTTGATGGCGTCCGCGCATTGCAATTCCTGCGCGCGGGTCATGATGACGACCGCTGGCAGGAAAAGTGCAAGCAGCGCCGGAATAAGACGGCGGCTATATCGAATAATTGCAGATAAGAACATGTTTACTCCGATGCGATAACTACGACTTCGATAGTAGTCCATTTCATAGGGAGCGTCAATGCGGTTGCTCCATCCAATCAGCAGTTTTAGATAGAATGGTGGTGCAGGAAAGAACCCACCTGCAAACCCTGATCAACGGACACCCTTTCAAATCACATGCTTGAAAACCCAACATCTGTATCGCGCGATCATCTGCTCGCGGACCTCGCTACGCTGATTGTGGCCGCGATCTGGGGCGCGACGTTCTTCATGGTCAAGGACGCGACTGCCACGTTCCCGGTGCTGGCCTTCCTCGCGTTGCGCTTTTGCCTGACGGCACTGGTCATGCTCCCGCTCGTGCTGCGGCTGCGGCGCTGGCCGCGCGGCTCGGAAGTGCGCTGGGGCATCCTCGCGGGCGTGATGCTCACGTTCGGCTATATCCTGCAAACCTTCGCACTGCGCCGCATCGAATCGGGGCGAACGGGCTTCATCACCGGGCTATACGTGGTGATGGTCCCCTTTCTCGCGCTCATCCTGCTACGTCAGCGTTTGAGCGTGCGCGTGCTGGGCGGGACGATGATCGCGCTGGCCGGGCTGGTCCTGCTCAGTTATTCACCGGGTGGCGAGCTGTTGGGCGACCTGCTGGCGTTCGGTTGCGCGGCGAGCTATGCGTTGCAAATCATCGTGGTCGAGCGCTTCCCGAAAGGCGCGGATTGGCGCGTGATGACGGTGATGCAGGTCGGGACGGTGGGGGTCACGAGCGCGGTACTGCTCCCGCTTTTCGCCTCGGCGCGCGGCTGCGAGAGCGCGTTGTGTACGTTGCTCCAGCCGTTCGCGGACCCACTCCCGACGGCACTCCCGCTGATCGTCCTCGCGACCGCACTTTTTACGGGATTGCTCGCTTCCGGTGTGGGACTCTCGGTTCAGGTGTGGGCGCAGCGCCGCATTTCGCCAAGCGAGGCGGCGTTGATTTACGCCATGGAGTCACCCTTCGCGGCGTTGTTCAGCGTAGTCTTTGCACACGAATTGTTGACGGAGCGCGCGATTTTCGGTGGCGCGTTGATCGTCGCGGGCGTGATCGTCACGACGCGCACGGGTCCCAAGAAGGTCGTCGCGCAGAGCCTAGCGCCGGGTATACCAGACCAGCAGCAGGAGATTGAGCATACAGCACGACCCTAGCAAAACCCCGCCAATGCCGAACACAACGAGGATAAGTATCCGTGTCGTAGGGGTGGTTTGAAGCAGGCGGTCGTTGGTGCGCAGCGTTTGCGCGCGGGCAATGCGGGCGGCGCTCCCGCTCGTCACGTAGCGGCTTTGCTGCGCAACGGGGGGCAGTGTATCGAAGCCTTGCAGCGGCACGGGCTGGTCAGGATCGACCTGCGGCAGGTCCTGCTGCGGGGCTTGCAGGCCGCGCCCCTGTAAATAATTATCCGCGTTGAAATCGGGGAAGTCGCCCGCAGGTTGTGGCGCTTGGCGCGGCGGCTGCGCAATGGTCGGGTTCTCGTCAGGCTTTGCCCGAGCGGGGCGGCGCGACAGATATTCATCGGGGTTAAAATGGCCGAAGGTCTGCTGATAAGTCTCGTCGTCGATTTCGTAGGGGTCGCGGTTCGGGTCGTCACTCATAACGCAGCGCCTCGATAGGGTTCAATGCCGCCGCGCGGCTGGCCGGATATGCTCCGAAAAATACCCCGATTCCGGTCGAAATGCCAACTGCGAGCAGTACGCTTTCGGGGCGCACACTTGCGTTCAAGGTCGGGACGACGAGACCGATGATCAGCGTACCGAGCGCCGCGACCGTCAACCCGGCGAGGCCGCCAACCAGCGCTAGTACGGTCGCCTCGATCAGGAATTGGAATAAAATATCACCCTGCCGCGCGCCGACTGCTTTGCGCAGGCCGATTTCGCGGGTGCGTTCCGTGACCGTGACGAGCATGATATTCATAATCCCGATCCCGCCCACGATCAGGCTGATCGCGGCGATAATCCCCAGAAAGATCGTGAGCAACCCGGTAATCTGCCCGAAGCTTTCAAGCAAATCTTTCTGCGTCAGGATTTGAAAATCGTCTTCCTGCCGAAATTTGATATTGTGCGCCTTGCGAAGCGTATCCTGCGCCTGCTGCGACATGGCGGTGATGCCCTGATCGCTGCTCGCGGAGAGATAAATCACGCTGAGTAGGCGGCTACCATCCGGTGCGCGCTGGCTGGCGAGGCGTCTTTGCGCGTTGGGCAGCGGGATCGCGACAATATCATCCTCGTCGTTGAAGCTGGTCCCGCCGTAGCGAGTCAGCACACCGATCACCTTGAAGGCCACGTTGTCGATGCGGATCGTCTCGCCGACGGGCGAAAGCGTATCCGGGAAGAGCGCCTTCGCGTTGGTCAGCCCTATCACGGCGACCCGCGCCTGCGCGCTCATATCATCGTCGTCGAAGAGGCGACCTAGCGCGAGCGTGCGGTTACGCGCCGCGAAGAAATCCGGGGTCGTGCCGTGCAGCCGAACGCGAGATTTGCTGGTGTTGTAGGCGGCGTCGCGGTTAATGCGCAGCAGCGGGACTACATATTTCGCATCGGGGACGTTGAGCGGGTCCGCGAGCGCCTGCCAGTCCTTTTCGGTAAGCGAGGAGAAGCGCAGGCTGCTCCGACCTGCGGCAGGCGCGCCACCCCCGCCGCCACCGATTGCATTGGTTGCGGGCAGAACGAACGCGAGGTTGGTCCCGATGCCGAGGAATTGCTCCGCAACATAATCCTGTACGGCCTGCCCAAGCGAGACGAGGACAATCACCGCCGCGACGCCGATGCTGATGCCGAGCGTAGTCAGGGCAGCGCGCAGTTTGTTGAGCAGCAAGCCCGCGAAGGCGACGCGCAGGTTTTCGAGGAGGTTGTTCATCGGGAGCGGTTTCTAGCTGCGGAGCAAAGTGATTTCAAGGTGAGCTAATCCAGGTTGTTTCTGAATTATCGTCGGGAGGAACCATTAACCCGCGTTCCGTCAGAACCTCAATATACAGTGTGACTGCTTCCTGAGCGTTCGTTACTGCTTCCTCGACGGTTTCTCTTTGCGTATAGCAACCTGGCAAAGAGGGAACTTCCACGTTGTAACCGCCCGTATCGTCAGCCGTAATCACGATCTGTCGCATGAATTCACCAAATCACATCGATTGGAAATTGCGTCATCACCGCGTCATGCGAAACCAAGGGACAGGCTTCAACGAGCGCTTGCGCAACGAGCATCCGATCAAAAGGGTCACGGTGCATAATAGGCAACCGATTGAGTGCAAGAATGTGACTTGCCTCGATAGGGAGCAACTCGCCATTTATAAGCGTGGCACGTGCGTCAAACAACGTTTCCAACCGAACTTCAAGATTGAGTTTCCCCAATTGCGACTTGATTTGAATTTCCCACAAACTTGCAAGACTCAGCAGTAGAGTATTCGACTTATCCTTGCAAATGGACGTTGCCCGGCTCGAAAGGCGTTTCGGCTCCTGCATCAGCCAGATGTATACATGTGCATCCAGCAGGTAGATCATGGATCACCACTCAACCAAAATTCATCGGGGAGCGGATCGTCAAAGTCATCGCTTACCCACGAATTAAGACCTTCAAACATCCCCAGAACACGCTCCCCGCGACGCATGATCGCGATGATTTCCTGCACCCTTTCTTCAGGAAAGTATTCACGTAGCATCGTCGCGGTTTTTTCAATCTGCTCTTCATCGGGGACGTGCGAAACCTCATGTTCCAGCGCCCGCTCGAATACCGCTCGCATATCCACCTGCGCGGCCTCGGCTTTGCGTACCAGCGCTTCGGGCAGCGATACCGTCACCTGTTTGTCACTCATTGCAGGAGTCTCCTTCATTCATATTTTAGCGCTTTGATCGGACTGAGGCGCGCGGCACGGCTGGCTGGATATAGCCCGAAGAAGACGCCAATCCCGGTGCTGACGCCCGTTGCGAGCAGGACGGCCTGCGGCGTGACTGTCAGCGTGATTTGTGGCACGAGCTGGCCGCCGATGAGCGCGACCGCCGCGCCGATGACGATTCCGATAGAGCCACCGAGCAGCGATATGACAATGCTCTCGATCAGGAATTGCAGCAAAATATCGGCATTACGCGCCCCGACCGCCTTGCGCAAACCGATCTCGCGGGTGCGCTCCGTAACCGAGACGAGCATGATATTCATGATCCCGATGCCGCCGACAACGAGGCTAATCCCGGCGATGAGCGCCAGGAAAATGGTCAGTAGGCCGGTGATGCGTCCGACCACGCCTAGCACCTGTTCCTGCGTGATGATCTGGAAATCCTGATCATCGCGAAACTGAATATTGTGGCGCTGCAACAGCACCTCGGTAATCTCGTTCGCGGCCTCGGTCATGCGTTCGGCGCTGATCGATTGCGCATAAATTACCGAAAGTTCATAGCTGCCATCGGCGGCACGGGCTTGCGCAAGGCGCGTTTGCGCGGTGCTGATCGGGATATACAGGACCGCATCCTGATCGCCGAAGCCCGTCCCGCCGCGCTCGTTCATCGTGCCGACGACGCGGAACGGAATATTGTTGATTTTGATCGTTTGCCCGACAGGTTCCACCGCCGGGTCGAATAGCTTCTTGACGATGCTCTTACCAAGGACTGCCACGCGCGCGGACGTGTTCACATCGGATTCGTCGATGAAGCGGCCTTCCTGTGGATACCAGTCGAAGACCTGCGTATGCTGCGGCATCACGCCGGAGACGCCGAGCGCGGTCTCGTTGCGGCCAGCCGTCACAATCGCAAAGACTGCGTATTCACCGGAGACGCGCTGCACGCTGGGCGCGTAAGCCGGGTTCGCCAGCATTTCATAATCGGCAAGCGTGACGGGCTTCACCTTCGAGGAGTCGCCACCGGGCGGAGCCTGCGTGAAGACGAACATCAGGTTGGAGCCAATCGACTCGAAGCGCTGTTTGATGTAGCGTTCCACGCCCTGCCCAAAGGTGACGAGCGAGATCACCGCGCCCACGCCAATAATGATACCGAGCATCGTCAGGAGTGCGCGCAGACGGTTGGCGGCGAGGCCGCTGAGTGCGATGCGGATCGATTCGAGGATCGTCAAATCAGGGACCTCTATCTTCATTTGATTCTAAAGGACAGCGCACCCGTATTCAAGCGGCGCAGTGAAAATCAGGTGAGAGAACTCGCCCGACCATCAATGGACCGAGTTATTGTAGTCGTGAGAATGCAGGTTGCATGGAAAACGAAGCGTAACAGCGCGGCGAATTTACCCCACGCGGTGACGCAGTATGCGCCCGGTGGCTGAACGTCAGACTCTTTCAACGCACCTGTTGTACAATCAACACCATCTTGCATTGTCTCTGAAGGAGTATGCCAGTGAAATCGCGTCTACTGCTTACATTGTTCGCAGCGCTGTCGCTGTTCACCGTCTTTGGCGCGGCAAACGCGCAGCACGCCGACCGCAGCCGCGCACAGGCGACTGCCACAGGTCTCGCAACTTATGCGGCGACCGACGACGGCGGCGGGATCGAAATCGCCCCGAAGAACCCAACTGCAACCCCGACCCTGCCCCCGCTTGGTACGCCGAATGCCGCTGCGACCTCTGCCGCGACCGCATTCGCGGGTCCTGAATTCTCAGGGACGTTCACACCGCCGCCCACACTCGAAGACTTGCTCAAGCAGTTTCCTGAATTGAGCCAGTACATCAACTCGAATAAGCAGCTTGATCAGATGGACCTCTCCGCCCTGTACAAGCAGCTTGTCGCGGTCTATCAGAGCAATGGTGCATCCGGCCTCGCAGTGTTCCTCAAGGAATCCGGCCTGCTGGAGAAATTCAACCTGCCGCTGTCCTATCTCGATCTGCTGATGACCTTCGACAAGGAAGGGCTGCAAGGCGTCCTGAAACTCGCGCGCGAACGCGGGTATGTCAACAAGAAGGACGAGATATTGGCATATCTCACGCTGAACACGCCGACCGACCTAACGCAAATCTGCGACGACGAGACGAAACTCGGCGTGAGCTGCTACCCGCCGCTCAACGCGCTCGGCCAGCTTGAAATCGGCATCCCGCTCGATATTCTCTCAAATTATCAGACGCCCGGTACGCTGATCAAGTATCTATTGACGGTCGCGACCGTAAAGAACGTGAAGCAGGTCAGCCCACCGATCCCGAAAACAACCAGCGGTGTGATGCGCCTCAGCCATGCCGATAAGGGTGTGGGTCCCAAATACATCGGTGCGACGAGCTGGAACACCGCCGGAATTAGCGGCAAAGGCGTTGTCGTCGGTGTCCTCGATCTCGGCTTCGGCCAGATTAAGGATTTGATGAACGGGAGCGACCTGCCGCGTGATGTGCAGGGCGCGCAGCCTATCGCGGAACTTACCGAGGACGAGGAAGTACACGGTACGGCCTGCGCCGAAGTCGTTCATGGAGCCGCGCCCGATGCCAAAATCGTGGTTGGTCTCGCGGATACCGACGAACATTTCAACGAGTCGATCAACTTCTTCATAAAGAATAAGGTCAGCATCATCTCCTATTCGGTCGGCTCTGCGATTGGTCCACACGATGGAACCTTCGGGGAGTCGCTCGTGGTGGATGAGATCGTCCGCAAGACGGGTGTGTTGTGGGTTAACGCAGCGGGCAACGAAGCCGAAAACCACACGATTGTCACCTTCACCGACAAGGATGGCAACGGTCGGCACGATTTCCCCAATAAGCAGCAGGCGCTGCCCTTCGCGGCGTTTGGTCCGCAAACCAGCATCACCATGAATTGGAATGGTAACTGGAAGGGCGGCGAGAAGAACGAATATACCTTCACCATTTTCGATGACGCAGGCAAGGAAGTTGCCTCCGCTGCCGAAGCGCGTCGCGGTCGCCGTGACGACCTGCCCTACCAGAATGCGCGCGTGCAGCTCAACAAGGGCAAGCGCTACTGGCTGGTCATCGGCAGAAGCGCGGCCACGAAAGGCAACGCTGAACTGGAAATCTATGTCAACAACGGCCTCTTTCCGGATTGGGCGCAGGTCGCGGAACGCAGCCTGACGACGCCCGCCGACTCTGCTTCGGCCTTTACGGTCGGCGCAACCGGACTCCAGAGTGACGAAATTGAAACCTACAGTTCGCAGGGTCCGACCGCCGACGGGCGCATCAAGCCGGATATTACCGCGCCGACCGGTGAAGTATTGCAGGTTTACCCGGATGGCTTCAGCGGCACATCGGGCGCGACGCCGCTCGTTTCCGGGACGGCGGCGCTATTCTTCCAGGCATTCCCCGGCATCACCTCGGCGGAAGTCCGCGCAGCGATGATCCGCGATGTAGTTGACCTCGGTGAAGCGGGTGAGGACCCGGTATTCGGCGCGGGGCGCATAAAGCTACCCGATCCAGACACGATCAACGCGGATGCGGGTCCCAACACGGATGCGACGCCCGAAGTTGCTCCGAGCAGCACACCCGGCGGCAAAGCACCGCGCGCCACCCCGACGCGCCTGGCTGCGGCAACGCGCACTTCGCCCTCGCGCGTGACCCCAACGCTGCCGCCTTCGACCAGCGACGCAACTGCCGCAATCACCGATACAAGCGTGAAGTTCAACGTCAAAACGAAAGGCACGACGGGCATGGCCGTCAATGTCTCGTTCAGCATCGATAATTTCAAGGGCAAGAACGGGATACTCGCGGTGCTGTTCTATGGAGCCGATGGGACAACGGCAGTCAAAGCGAAAACCGCTGCTTTCACAATTGGGCGCACGCTCGGCACATCGGCTGACTTCTCGCCGCGTTATGCCTCTTCGGAATACACGAACGTGCCGCTCTTCATCCCGAATAGCGAGTTCGGCAACCTGCCCAAAGGCGCGAACGACCTGACGTATGTCGTCGTCGTGGCAGACTTCAGCGACGAGGACAATCCGACGCTGCTCGCCAAGAGCGACCCTGTACCGATCACAGTGACAAAGAAGTAGCGTAGCCGATGTCGATCACTGTTCACAAACGCGACTCCGCCGGGCGCGAAACCTGGCACTATACAGGCGAGGTCCTCTCACGAGGACCGGACTATGTGAACCTGCAAGCACGCTTCAACGCGCCAGAGAAAGTGACGGCGTATACCACGTTCTGCCCCGATGATCGGTTCGTGGAATGGTTTTTCAGTGACCGCTGGTTCAATATCTTTGCGCTGTACGATGTTGCGGATGACCATCTCAAGGGCTGGTACTGCAACATCACGCGCCCGGCGATCCTCGAAGAAACAGAGATATACGCGGATGATCTGGCGCTCGATCTGTGGGTCTACCCGGATGGCAGCACGCTTGTCCTCGATGAAGATGAGTTCGAGGCGCTGGCGCTCGACGCAGAGACACGCGCCGCAGCAATGACTAGCCTCGCGACCCTGCGCGCGATGGTCGAAACGCGGGCAGCGCCATTTACGGACGTCATGTTCGCCAAAGCAGGGCTATCTGGTGAGTAGCGCCACCCCGAATACGCCGCCCGCGTAGACCAGCTCCAATATCAATACTGCGAAGATGAGCCGCTGCGAACGCGGCTCGTTTTCTTTGCGCGTGAAGCGGTGGATCACGACGGGCAACCCGATCACGCCGAATGGCACAAACCACAGTGGCAGCACCCCAACAAGGAACGCGCCGCTTACCGTCACGATAAACAAAAAAGTCAGGATGCGCAGCAGCAGCACCGCCGGAGCGCGCCCCACCCAGCGCGCGGAGGTGCGCTCATCGGCGTCGAAATCGCGCGTTTGCTGCTCGATTTGCGCGGCAAGTGAGCCGAGAAAGAAGATTGCAAGCATCACGCGGTCGAGCGGTGTCCACGCCACATTCAGCAAGTAGAGGGTCGCATAGTAAGGCGCAGTCTCTACGAAAAAGCCGTGCATCGCAAGGTCGAGCAACGGTCGATTTTTGAGGCGCAGCGGCGGCGCGGAATACGCGAAAATTGCCATGACTGCGACCGCCCATTCAAGCAGGCCGCGCATTCCGTAAGGCGCAAACCCGGCCAGCATGAGCGTGCTGCACAGCGCCGCGCCTGCCCATGCCGTCCCGCGCGGAACTGTGGTTTTTACAAAAAAATTGCGTTCGCGCTTGAAAGGATCGTCTGCGTCCGCGCTCGCGTCGCAATAATCGTTGACCGCAAAAGCAAACCAGCAGGTGAACGCCATCAGCACGACCAGCGGCAGCGTATCGAGGCGCAACGCGCGATGTAGCACGAGGCACAGCCCGACAATGATCGCCGTTACGCCGCAGGCATCGATGTGGTTGAGGAACAGCAGGCGCAGCGGCGCGCTATTATTGCGAGTCGCGAATAAGCGCATCCACTTCCACTTCGACCAGATATTCATCGCCGATCAGCGCCTTGACGACGACCAGCGTATTCGCAGGCCGGATCGCGTTGAAGATTTCACCATGCGCGCGGGTGACGGCTTCCCAATCCGGCTGATTGACGATGAACACGCGCGTGCGGATCACATCATCGAGCGCCGCGCCCGCCTGGTTGAGCGCGCGTTCGATTTTGCGAATGGCATAAATTGTTTGTTGATAGGGATCGCCGGGACCGACGACCTGACCGTGTTCATCGGTCGCGGTGGTCCCCGCGACGGCGACCCAGTTGCCGAGCCGGACCGCGCGCGAATAGCCCATCAGGTCTTCCCAGATTGTGCCGCTCGTGATGTTTTGCCGCGCGGCGGTTGGTAGTTCATTCATGTTTAATCGGTAGCTCCACCTTGAACGTGCTGCCCTTGCCTTCTTCGCTCTCGACCGAAACAGTGCCGCCGTGCGCCTCAATGACGGCTTTCACCAGCGAGAGGCCGAGTCCCGTACCGGGAATATTGGCCGTCTGGCGCGTCTTGACACGGTAGAACGGTCGAAACAATCCGGCCTGCGCCTCCTTCGAGATGCCGTAGCCGTTGTCGCGTATCTGGATGTGGACGTGACGCGCGTTCGCTTCCATGCACACGGAGACTGTACCGCTAATCGGCGTATATTTAATCGCATTACCGATCAGGTTTGCCAATGCTTCCTTGAGCTGACGGTGATCGGATTGGGAAATGGTTGGCTCGTGCGGGCGTTCGAGCGTGTATGTTTGCTGCTTTTCGGCGGCCTGCGGTTCGTATTCGCGGAACGTCTCGCGCAGCAGGTCGCCAATATCGACGGGCGCGAGGTCCAGCCGCCCGGCACGCAGGCGCTCGATATTGAGCAGGTCCGTGATGATCGCGTTCATACGCTTCGCGTTGTCATCAATCACGTGCAGGAAGCGATCTGGCGGCTCCTTGATGCGCCCCGAAAGCAGCAAATCCGTATAGCCCATAATGATCGCCAGCGGGTTTTTCAGGTCATGCGAGGCCATGCGGATCATCTGCGTCTTGAGTGCGTCGAGTTCCTTGAGCGCGGAAATATCGTTGAGGACGACGATCCACGCACCTTCATTCAAGCGCAACGGCGCGAAGAGCAGCTTGAAATAACGCTCACCAAGCATAATTTCCTGCTCGAAGGGCTGCGCGAACTGGAATTCAGCTTCAATTTTTGTGAGAGTTTCCGCTTTGAGGCCGGATGCGGAGAGCAGCGAAGCGAGCGAATGCCCCGTGCGTGTCGTGTCGGGGAGCGCCTCGCGTGCGGCGTCATTGGTGCGCGTGACCTGCGCGCGGCGGTCCAGCACGAGGATCGGGTCGGGCGACTCGCTCAGGATCGATTCGACTAATTCGCGGTTCTGCACCTGCGCGGTATAGGAGCGCGCATTGGCGAGGATCGGCGCGGCATTTTCCGCGAAAATCTGGAAGAAATCGAGCTGTTCAGCGCTGAATTTACCTGCGTTGCCGTGCGCCGCACCGATTACGCCGATAGGTTGCGCTTGATGATAGAGGGGCATCAGCGCGGCGTCTTTTTCGAGGGTGAGGCCGTGATCGGTAGCTGCGCGAAAGGCGGCAAAATCGTAGGTACTCCACCCCGCCGAGGCTTCTGGATCGCCAGGTGGTGGGAGCGAACCGCGCGTTTTCAGGTGCAGCGACCCGTAGACGCGCTGTGGCGTGGCATTCGCCTCATCCCATAGCCAGATCGCCGCACAGCTGCACAGCATCAGGCGCAACACTTCTGCCGAAAGGCGCGGCAGCACTTCATCGAGCAGCATTCGTTGTTCGCTCAGGCGCGCGAGGCTTTCCAAAATGGATTGAATGCGCGTGCGGCGTTTGATTTCAAGCTGCGTATCGCTGAACAGCTTGCCGATAAAAACGAAAGTCAGCGCAATCGCCGGATAGCCCCACGCCATCACCACGCGCCCGAAGCTGAATACCACCGACGCCACAAAGAACAGGACGAGCAGCGAGACAAAATAAAACGGGATCGCGGTACGCAGCCGCAGCGGGATCAGGCACAACGCGCCGCCGAACGCGACGAGGCCGATTGAAAGCCACACCTGATACAGCGGCTGCGGCATCAGCGCGCGGTTCTGGAGCAGGGTTTCGAGCGCATTGGCGTGGATTTCGACGCCGGATAGCAGCGTTCCGCGCAGGATCGGCACGAGGTAGCGGTCGGTGATGCCCGTCGCGTTGACCGCGCCGACAAGGACGATCCGATCCTTGAATTGCGATGCCGCGACTTCGCCCTCGTTCACCGCGCGATAGGAATAGGTCGGAAAGGTCCCCGGTCCGCCGAAAAAGTTGGTGAGCATCCGTCCGGCGGCATCGACCGGGACGACGCGCTGCGCGGTCAGCGCTACCGTTTCCGGCGCGACCTTGACTACCAGCCCGAACGACGCGAACGGGATGCGCAGATAGCTCAGGTATGCGACAGCACTCAACGCGAGGACGGGCGGCGCGGCGTCATCGGTATAGAGGAATAACGGCAGCCGCCGCACGTAGCCATCCGCTTCGGCGAGGACATTCACATGCCCGACCGCCGCGCCTGCTTCCTGCAAGACCGGGACGGGCGCGAGGACGCGGGCATAGCGCAACGGAGCATCGGCGCTGCTGCTGATCTGTGTCCCCTGCGCGCCGGATAGAGCGAGGACGACGCGCGTCCCGGCGGCGCTCTCCCGCGCGGCGCGAATCGCATCCGCAAATTCGCGATCCTGATCGCTTGGCTGGTCGAAGAGCGCATCGAAGACGACCACCCGTGCGCCCGCCTCGCTCAGGCGCTTGACCAACCCGGCGTGCAGCGTGCGCGGCCACCCGGAAGGCGAACGACCATAAGCCCCCAGACTTTGATCGTCAATCGCGATAATCGTGATGCGATCCTGTGTTGGTGCTGGCGCGTAAAGCAGGCCAGATAGCCACGCCTGTGCGCCCGCAAAGGGTCCGGCGGTCGCGAGCAGCCCCACCAGGACGGAGACATAGCCCCCGATGAGCAGCGTCGTCCGCAGCCGTCCGCGCAGCACCGGACGTATTGCGCGCCGCCCCATTTTCACGGTTGCGCGGTCGGGTCCGGGCTGTAGCCGGGTTCAAGTCCCTGATAGAGCGACGTATCTTCGGGACCGAATGTATCCGGGAACGTGCGCAGACCGGGGCAAGTCGCGTCCAGCTTGAGCGCAGGCGCGTAGACCCACCCGAAACCGCCCTTGAAGACGACGCGATACCACTTCGTCGTTTCGGTCACGCCGAGGACGCCCTGCCGGAAGTTGTTTCCTAATTGGCCGATGCGCGCGAAGCCGAGGCCGGGTCCGGTGCGGACATTCAAGCGCACATCGCCCGCCGTACTGATCAGCGCCCCGCAGCCATCGAGGGCGCTATCGAGCTGCGCAAAGCTTGACGCGCGCACGACATCGCTGAGTCCCTTGCCTGCTTCCGCGCGCACTCCGAAGCCGGGTCCGACCTGCGCGCTGGTCGCGGACGGCGCACCTGTATTCTTCGTCGCGACGGCTCCGGTTTTCACAATCAATGCCGAGCGCCCGGAAGGTTCGACGCGCACATCGAACGACGTGCCGCGTACCGCGAGTTCAAGGCCGGTGCTGTTGATCGTATAGCTCGAATTGCTGTCGAGCAGTTTAGCGATACGCTGCGTCGTCTGGCCGAGGACTACAGTGAGCGAGATGGTAAATTTGTCTTCCGTGCCGGAAAAATCATCGATTTGAATTTCCGAGGAGGGTTGCACTTCAGTATCGGTCCCATTTGCGAAGAACGTGATCCGGGCGCGGGCGGTGGGTGAGGTTCGCACGGTGTCCCCAACGCCAACCAGCGTTTCCTTCGAGATGTTCACGAAGGTATCCGTCCCGGCGCGGCGCATCGTGACGTTAGGACCCAGTACGTCGAGGCTGGCGACAAGCTGCGCATCCGCACGGGCAGGTCGCCACCCGCTCAGGCACAGGATGCAAACGGTGAATGAGAGCAGGCGAAATAGTTTCATGATTTCAATCTTCTGGCGCTCTCTTATCATACGTGGCTGCTGGCTTGCGGCTTTGGGAACTGACGTATTATTCAGATTTTGGAAGAACCCGGACAATGCTCGGTTACGGTGCGAGGGTTGCTGGGCTGGATGGTGTCGCAGTCAAACCGAAAGGCGTCCCATTTTCGGGACCATATTTTTGCGGATAGCGACGCAGCCCCGCACATGTCCGATCTAATTGCAACGGCTTTGCCAGATTGATCCAGCCAAAACCGCCGCCGAACGCGATCCGATACCACGCGCCAACGGTCGTTATACCGAGCGCTTGCAGGCTCGACTTTGCCTCGATGCCACCCACACGCGGGAAGCTGAAATCCGCGCCGAGCCGGACGTTCAGCGTCACGTCGCCCTCTACCGCAATGCTGACCGGGCAGCCATCCAGCGCCGAGTCAAGCGTGGCGAAGCTGGTTACCGTCACGACTTCGCCTGCGGATTCGCCGGACGAGAGCCGCACCCCGCTGTTTTGTGGGAGTGCCACGCGCTCGCCATTCGGCCAAAGCACGTTCGCGGTTGCGTTCGTGATGTTCAGCGCAGCGGTCCGCGAGGTGGCTTCGATACGCATATTGATCAGCCCGCGCGTCAGCGCAACCGTAAATACCGGACTGCTGATGGTATAGCGCTCTGCTTCCTTGAGCGCACGCCCGGCAGAATAATCCGTGAAGCCGCGCAGGGGCGCAATATCCAGCGTGAAGGCGTCTAGCGCTCCATTGAAAGCGCGCAACTCGACCTCGCTGTTGCTCAACAGAAGCGCCGTCAGCGCACCCTCGAAGAAGATCAGGGTCGCCTGTCCTTTTTCGCCCGTGCGGACATGATCACCCGCTGCGATGATCGACTCCGCCTTGATAGGAATCCAGGCCGCTGTCCCCGTGCGCTGGACCTCCACGCCTGCGGCATCGACCCGCACACGCGCCGCGAGATTGGTAGCGGAACGCGCTCGCAGCGCCGGAACGACCAGCACGGCGGCAACCAACAACAATGACAGAATGCGTTTCAGGAACATGAATCCCCCTGAGCGCACAATTATACCGACCTATCGAACAGATGCAGTGTATTGATCAGTAGTTGCCGTAAACACCCTGCCGACGGTCGCCCAGCACGGGCAGCCGCGCGCGCACCTCATCCACCTTGTCGGTATCGATTTTGAGCGTGAGCATCGTTTCGTCTTCGCCGGCCTCGATCAGGATGTCGCCCCAGGGATCAACGATCATCGAATGGCCGCAGAACGTAGTATCGAGCGATTCACCGACGCGGTTGCAGGCAATGATATACATCTGGTTTTCGATAGCGCGGGCTTGCAACAGAGTGCGCCAGTGGTTGAGGCGTGGATGCGGCCATTCGGCGGGTAGGATTAAGACTTTCGTGCCTTCGGAAGAGTAGCGCCGGAACAATTCCGGGAAGCGCAAATCGTAGCAAATCGCGAATGAAGTGCGTCCCCAGGGCAGGTCCACCGTGAGGGGCGCTTCACCGGGGCTGATGTAAGCGGGTTCGTTCAGCGGTGCGAACAGGTGAATTTTACGATATGCGCCGAGGACACCCTGCCGCGGTGAAAAGACGGCAGTGCTGTTGTAGACGCCGACGCCGCGCTTTTCCAGCATTGAGCCGAAAATGAAGATATTACTATTGCGTGCGAGTGCCGCGACCTGCGCGAAAAGCCCGGTACTGAGCGTGCTGGCGACCTCTTTGGCGCGATCCAGCGCATA
>Ga0123338_10001737_pt1 | contig 20741 bp, 21 predicted proteins | sample grotaG_FD_89793 | JGI IMG/M metagenome (GOLD analysis project Ga0123338, IMG submission 89793) | Glacier valley bacterial and archeal communities from Borup Fiord, Nunavut, Canada, to study Microbial Dark Matter (Phase II) -... | ecosystem: Environmental > Aquatic > Freshwater > Ice > Glacier ...
ACCGAAATGCCGCGCTGCTGCTCGATCTTCATCCAGTCGGACCGCGCGCGCCGGTTGTTGCCGCGCGCGCGGACCTCGCCCGCCAGATGGATCGCGCCGCCGAACAGCAGCAGCTTTTCGGTCAGCGTGGTTTTACCGGCGTCGGGATGCGAAATGATCGCAAAGGTGCGGCGGGGGTTCGGAGTATCGGCCATGCGCGCTCAATAGCGATCAACCGACGCGAACGCCACTTCCCAGCGAGTCTGCAGTTTGATACAGTGTAACAATGCGGATTCAGTCACTGAGTCAAATACTTGCTGCAGCATTAATGCTGAGTGCCCCCGCGACCGCCTCAAGCCTGTATACGCACCCGAAATATGCTGCGATCCTGCTCGATGCTGGCAGTGGCGAGGTGCTGTATACGCGGCAGGCCGATGCGCCGCGCTATCCGGCATCGATCACCAAGGTGCTGACGCTGTACATCGCTTTCGAGGCGATCGCGAAGGGCACGCTGACCCTCGATACGCCGATCTTTATTTCCAAATTCGCCGCTGCGCAGCACCCGTCGAAGCTGGGGCTGCGCGCCGGGTCGCAGATCCGCGTTGCCGATGCGATCAACGTCATCGCGACGCGCTCGGCGAACGACATCGCCGTGGCGCTGGCCGAACATATCAGCGGCAGCGAGGCCGCGTTCGCCGAACGCATGACCTCGACCGCGCACCGGCTCGGCATGGCGTCGAGTACCTTTGTCAACGCGACCGGCCTGCCGGCGGCGCGGCAACTGACGACGGCACGCGATATCGCGACGCTGTCGCGTGCGCTGGTCCGCGATTACCCCAAATTCTATCCGGTGTTTGCGCAGGTCGCGGTCGATTACGAAGGGCAGGCGATCACCAACCACAACCATCTGCTGTCGACGCTGCCCGGCGTCGACGGGATCAAGACCGGGTTCACCAACGCGGCCGGGTTCACGCTCGCCGCCAGCGCGGCGCATGACGGCGTCCGTCTGATCGCGGTGGTGCTCGGCAGCCCGACGCGGCAGGCGCGCGACGACAATGTCACGACGCTGCTCGACACCGGCTTCGAAGTGTTGACCGAACGCAGCCGCGGCGAGCGCGTGACGGTGGCGCAAACGCTCGCCGAGCCCGAGGACCTGTCCGACGGCGTGCTGCAGGCGCTCGTCGAAACCGGCGTCGGCGACGACAGCAAGCTGGCGCTGCTCAAGGCGCCGCTGCAGCCGGCGGTTCCGGCCAAGCGCAACTGGTGAGCCGCCGCTGGGTCAGTTCGGGGTCGAGCTTTGAAACCGCGATCGGCTATGCGCGCGCGGTGGTCGACGGCGACTGGGTGTTCGTGTCGGGGACGACGGGGTTCGACTACGCGACGATGACGCTGCCCGACGGCGTCGAGGCGCAGTGTCGCCAGGCGTTGCTCAACCTTGGCGCGGCGCTCGCCGAGGCCGATGCGAGCTTCGACGATGTCGTGCGGGTCTGCTATATTTTTCCCGACGCGGCCGATTTCGAGCCGTGCTGGCCGCAATTGCGCGCGGCGTTTGGCACAGCGCGCCCGGCCGCGACGATGATCGTCGCCGGACTTGCCGATCCGGCGATGCGCGTCGAAATCGAGCTTACGGCACGAACCGGTAGACTTTGAAGCGCGGGTTCGCGGCGACCGCGACCGGCTGCAGCCACGAAAAACGCTGACCATGCTCAAGCTGCGCGATCAACCCGTGTGGGGCCTGCTTGGTGAGCACTTCGCCCTCGCCCCCGCCGATGCAATGCGCGACATAGCGCACGCCCTGCGCCTGTAATTTGGCGCGCGCCACCGCTGGCGCTGCCATCCACGTCTCGAACGCGAAGATGTTGCCGCGGAAGCCGCGGTGCACCCCCGACGAGATCACGCTGTGCGGCGTCCAGACCAGCAGCGGCCCCGACAGGTTGATCTGCGCCAGCATCAATCCCGGCGGCAATTGGCGCAGCTCGGTGAAATCGGCGCGCAGCGAGCAATCGCCGTCGGCAACCGGCACGGTCTTGCTGGGCTTTTGCGGCACGAGCGAATCGGCGAGCAGCAGCGCGCCGATCGCAATCGTCGCCCCGGTCGCCGCCAGCACCGACCGCCGCAGGCTGAACGCGACGAGCGCCGCCGCCACCGGCAGCACGACGGCTGCTGCAATCGCGGTGCCTCTGAAATGCCAACCGCTGAGCGCCAGCGCGAGCACCGCCAGCGCGGTCATCAACGCATAGCGGTCGCGTGCGTCGCCGGTCGACCGGCGTAGCAGCAGCACCGCCGCCGGCACCATCGCGACGGCAAATGCCATGCGTGCAACCGCGCTGGCCGGCGACGACGCCCAGTCCTTCACCACCGTGCGCGTCTCGCCGATGTTCGCCAGCCACAGCCGGGTCAGCATCGGGCCGATCATCGCATAGGGGTTGGCGATCACCTCGGGGAAGGCGATCAGCAGCAAGGCGGTGCCGACGACGGCGATGCCGATGACCAGCGACCAGCGGAACCTCGCGGTGCGCTCCACCGGGGTCAGTGCAGCCGCCAGCGCCAGCGCGCCGCCGAGCAGGATTGCGGCGCTGACATGGCCGCGCCCGATCGCGTCAGACTTTGCCATCGCCCAGTCGGCAAGGGGCACGGTTGCGGCGAACACCGCCGGGACCAGCAGCGCCAGACCGCCGAAAAAGCCCAGCGTTGCGGCGCGCACGCGATCGCCGCGGACCGCCCAGCGCATCGCCGCCCACGCCGCGATGATCGCCAGATACGGCGCAGTCTCGAGGCTGACGGTAAGCGACAGCGCCGCCGCCAGTGCGGCGAGGGCCCCGGCGCGGCGACTGGTATAGCCCGTCATCGCGGTGATCGCTGCCAGCACGAGGACGATCTGCAACCCGTGGTGGTCGATCCGTCCGGGGATGAACTCCCACTGATATTTGACCGCGTACAGCGCGATCAGCGCGGCCGGAAACCGCGCCTTCGGCCCGGCGAGCGCATCGGCGATGCGCGCGATCAGCAGCATCGTGACGATCAGCAGCAGCAGCGGCACCAGTGTCACGGCAATCTGTTCGGCCAACCCGGTACCGACGATCGGAGTCAGCAGCGCGATGACGCTGCCCGTCGGCAGGTCGGAAATCCGCGACCAGTGCGTGTGCAGGCCGGGCGGCAGATCTGCGCGATATTGTGTCACATCGAGCCACGGCTGGCCGCGTAGCCAATCGCGAATTTGCGCCAGCCGCATGTAATTGTCGGGATCGTCGAGATCGAACGCCCATGCCGCCTTGCCGTAATGCGCGAGCAATCCCGCCGCCTTGCCTACCGCCAGCGTCAGCACCATCGACCAGCTGCCCGCGGTCAGCCACTGGACGATGCGAGTGCGCAGCGGCACGCCTTCCGCTTCGGGCACGAGTTCCGGGTCAAGCGATTGCAGTCCCTGCATAGATGTTGTGGCCGCCCCGCTTCCCCGTTCGCCTTGTCCATAGCTGTCGGCGCCCGCGCGCGCAAAGCCTGTCGTGGCGCAACCGCGCGGCGCATGGCATAGGATCGCGCCATGGCCGTCCGTTCCCCTTGTATCAACGTCTGTGCGATCGACCGCCGCAGCGGCTGGTGCGAGGGCTGCGGGCGCACGATCGACGAGATCATGCGCTGGCCGGGCGCGACCGAAGCCGAGCAGGCGGCGCTGGTGGCGCAGCTTCCCGCGCGGCTCGCGGCGCGGCGGCGGCCCTGGTGGCAGCGGCGACAATGACCGATCCGCGCGTCCCCGGAGCGCCGCGCGCGGCGACGATCGGTGCGCGCGAGGTGCTGGCGTTCGACCTGCCCGGCCAGATGGCCCCGGGACGCGTGCGCGCACTTTTGGTGGGGGCCCGCATCAACACCCGCACGCTCGACGGCTTTATCGAGGCCGAGGCCCTGAACCCGAGCGGCAGCGGCGCGGCGTTCGTGTTCCGCTACGGCGTCGTCGTGCTGTTCGGCGTCGATGCGGCGGGCGAGCGCGCCTTTCTGGCGCGGATCGCGGCGACCATCGTCGACCCGCGCGAGCCGCCCGATGTCGAAACCGCGACGATCGAGCTCGCGCCCGGTGCCGACGAGCAGGTCGATGCGCATGGGCATATCCGGCTGCGCGAACTGACGCCTGAACGACTGTTGCTGACCGCGACAGTGCTGGCGCGCAGCGTCGTGCTGGGGCGCGACGAGACGCGCATCGCCAGCGTGTTCGATCGTATCGAGCCGCTGGTCAACGCGCTGCAACGCGACGGCCGCGTCGGCTATCCGATCAAGCGCGTCATGCAGCAGATCGGGGAAGTGCTCGCTGCGCGGCACCGCATGGTCGGGCGCGCGCAGATCAGCGAAAAGCCCGAGGTGCTGTGGGACCACCCCGAACTCGACCGGCTATATGGGCGGCTCGAGGCCGAATATGAGCTCGGCGACCGCGCGCGCGTCATCGAGCACAAGCTCGAAGTCATCGGCGATGCCGCCGACGTGATGCTCGAGCTGATCCAGGACCGGCGCTCGGTGCGGCTCGAGCTGGTCATCATCGCGCTGATCTTCGGCGAGATCGCCTTTGGCGCGATCGAGAAGTGGCTGTGACCGGTTGACACCGCCGCGCGCGATGCGTTGATGCGCCGCATGTTAGACCTTCGCCCGACGCACAACCCGCACCGCTTCACGCTCGCCGTCACGCCGGGCGTCGCGGTCGGCCCGCCCGAGGCGATGTTCCTGTTCGGCGGCGCGGGGCTGGGTGCAGCCATTGCGGCGCTCGAGGCGGCGACCGGGCGTCCAGCGGTGTGGGCGACGGCGCAATATCTGTCCTATGCGCGGCCGCCGTCGATCCTCGATCTCGACGTGATCGTGCCGGTCGCCGGCAAGCACAGCACGCAGGCGCGCGTCGTCGGCCATGTCGGCGAAACCGAAATCCTGACGGTCAACGCCGCGCTCGGCAGCCGCCCGATGCCGGTGGCGATGCAATGGGCGACGATGCCCGATGTGCCACGCCCGGAGGATTGCGCGCTGATGGAATATGGCTGGCGGCGGTCCGAAGACGACATCAACGGCCGGTTCGAACAGCGCGTCGCCAAGGGGCGGTACGGCGCGGCGCGGCGCGACGGCGGCCCGAGTGTCGATGGCCATTCGGCGCTTTGGGTGCGCGCCGTCGACCCCGACGTCGTCATCGACCGCGTCGCGCTGGCGCTGATCGCCGACTTCCTGCCGTCGGGTGTCGGCAATGCGATGGGGCAGGAGGCAGGCGGCAACAGCCTCGACAACACAATCCGCTATTGCCGCCACGTGCCGACGCGCTGGGTATTGTGCGATATCCACATCGAGGCGATCGCCGGTGGCTTCGGCCATGGCCGGATGCGGCTATTTGCCGAGGACGGCACGCTGCTCGCCACCGCAAGCCAGTCGATGATCGTCAGGGCGTAACCCCGCCAGGCGCTGCCCGGCGGGGGCATGATGCTTACTTCAGGTGCATCGCCAGATACTTGTTCATCTCGAACATCGTGCACTTGTCGCGGCCGAACACCTTCGCCAGCTTGGCGTCGGCGAGGATTTCACGCTTGTCGGCGGGGTTCTGCAGGTTGTGCGCGCGGATATAATCCCACACCTTGCTGACGACCTGACCGCGCGACAGCATGTCCTTGCCGACGATTTCGGCAAGCTCGGGCGACGGCGTCAACGGCTTCTGCAGGGCGTTCGGAGCAGCGCCCGCTGCCTTGGGCTTGGCCGGCGCCTTGGGTTTTGCCGGTGCCTTGGTCTTTGCTGCGGCCTTGGGTGGTGTTGCCATTCAAAAATCTCCCCTGCGCTGATAATAGCGTATCGACCGGTTCAGTCCGGTGAAGGCCGATGACATACCCATAACTGATTCGCGCCGTCACGCAATTGCCGCGAAACATCCCCGATCGCTGGAGCGTCACGGCCTGACGCTTGATGCCCTGTGTGGCTCAAAATACACGCTTTGCGCGCACCAGCCACGTTCGTGGCGCGTTGAGATAGGTATAGTCGAAGACCTCGGACTGCGCATACGCCTTGTCGAAGCAATTGCGACACTCGAGCGACAGCGTCCAGTTGTTGTCGTCGGTCTTCAACGCCAGCGCGGCATTGACCACTGCATAGGCGCTGGTCCGCGATCCGGTAATGACGCCGCCGCCGAACGGATTGGCCGGATAGACGGTGCCGTTCGCCCCGGTGACCGTACCGGTGAACAGCGTGTCGTTCGCGGCCCCGGTTTCGAAGCTCGACGAATAGACAACATTGACCGACGGCTGCACGACGATGCCCGCCGCCGGGATCGGATAGTCATAGCTCGCGCCTGCCGAAGCGGTGAAGTCGGGGGACCGCACCGGGCGCGCGATATTGCCATTGGCGTCGATGATGCCCGCCGCGCAATCGGTAGCGGCATTGGCGTCGGTGGCGAGCGGCACGCGCTTCGCAGCGAGTTCGCCGAGGCAGGCGAGCTGCTGCGCGCGCAGCGACGACGCCCCGCTGCCGACCCGGTAGCGTGCGTGCTGATAGCCGAAGTTGGCGAACAGGTTGACGCGCGGCGTCGGTCGCGCCGTCAGTTCGAGCTCGACGCCGCGGTTGCGCAGCCCGGCGGCGTTCTGCGTGGTGAACGTCGGCAGCCCGCCGATCAGCTGCGCCGCCGTCGTCGGGGTGTTCTGCGCGTCGAGCCAGAACGCCGTCAGGTTGGCGCGCAGTCGGTGATCGAAGAACTCGGACTTTGCCCCCGCCTCATAGCTCCACGCCCGCTCGGGGCCGAACGGCAGCAGCGCGGCCGGGTTGGTCGCGCGCGCGTTCCAGCCGCCCGACCGGTACCCACGCGACGCACCGGCAAACAGCAGCACGCCGGGCAGCTGGTAATCGACCGCAACGCGCGGCGTCCACAGCTTGCTGTGCTGGCTCGAGGGGATGGTGCCGGGCAGGCCGAAGCTGCCGCCAGCACGATTGTCGGCGATTCCGAACGTCTGGCGCTCGTCGGTATAGCGAATGCCGCCGGTGACGCGCAGCGCCGAGGTCGCATGCACATCGACCTGCGCATAACCCGCAACCGCGTCGGTGTGCGTGCGCGCGGTGCGGTCGGCAAGCACCAGCGGCGTGCCGGGGCCCGCCCCGCCCAGATTGACGATGTCGGCAAAGTCCGTGCGGTTGTCTTCGCTGACATAAGCGACGCCGGTGACGTAATCGAGCCGCCCGTCGAACAGCGTGCCGTCGAGCTTCGCCTCCTGCGAGACCTGCGAATAGCTTGCATCGGTCAGGCTGTCATAGCCGACCGCAAGCCCGCGTGCCGGCGGCACCGGCACCGCGACGCCGGGCAACGGCGTGCGCCCGTCGGCAAGATCGATCGCCGATTTCTGCTTGGTATCCACTAGGCCGGTAATCAGGCTGAGCCGATAACCGTCGCCCTGCCACGCGAGGTTCGACGCATAGATCAGCGTATCGACAGTATTGCCGAGGCCGAAGTTCGCCTTGCGCCCGGTGACCCCAAGCGCGACGAACGGGCTCGGATGCGCGATGTCATAGTTTTTGAGCAGGCCGGTCGAGGTGAAGCGGCCGTCGCACTTGGTGGGGTGGTTGGGGTCGCAGGTGAAATTGAGCAGGTTCGCGCCGGTATCGCGCAGATAGCTGAGTGAAGTGTTCCAGCTTAGCTGGTCGGTCAGTTCGAACCGCACCGACGCACGCAATCCCGATGCGCCCTCGCCGTTGCTGCGCTGACCGGTGGTGGTATCGCGCGCATAGCCGCCGTCGCGCTGGTAATAGCCCGACAGCTTGACCGACAGCAGCTTGCTGACGGGCAGGTCGATCGACGCGCGGGCCTCGACTTTGCCATAGGCACCGTAACCCGCCTCGAGATAACCGCCGAGCGTATCCGACGGCTTGGCGAGGATGACGTTGATCGCGCCGCCGGTGGTGTTGCGGCCGAGCAGCGTCCCCTGCGGACCGCGCAACACCTCGATCCGGTCGAGATCGAAGAAGCTGAAATTATTGGCGGTCTGCCGCGCCAGCGGGATATCGTCGATGAACGTGCCGACCGCCGGATTGAACGTGGCGAAGGTATCGCCATTGCCGAGCCCGCGGAGTGTATAGGTGTTCGCCGACGTCAGCCCGACGCTGTTCGAACCGATCATGTTGGGCACATAATCGGCGACACCGAGCGTCGAGGTGACGCCCAGCGTCTCGAGCGTCGCTGCCGGCAGCGCGGTCACCGCCATCGGCACCGTCTGCAGCCGCTCGACGCGGCGCTGCGCGGTCACAAAGCTGTCGCCAAGCGCGGGCGACGGCGGGGCCGGCGGGGCAGCGTCCTGCGCGGCGGCCATCGTGGCGCACGCCAGCGCCGCGCCGCTCACCGACGCCAGCGCCATGCCTGAAAGCAGCTTCATCATTGTCTCCTCTGGCGCACCGCCGCGCTGTTACCGCGTTCAATGCTGGTTGGAAATGTTTTCGGGCGCTGCCGCCGATTTGTCCGGATAACGCGGGCCAGAACTGCTAAGCCAGCACATTAGTCGCATAATTTCCCTATCGTTCAGACGCACAGGCCCCCTCATGACCGACGCCGTTCCACCCGCCACGCCCAAGCCGGCGTTTTTGATGATTACCGCGCGCGTCACCGACCGCGCCAAGATGGCGGCTTATTCAAAGGCGCTCGACGATAGCGGATTGCTCGCTGCGCATGGCGGCGACTATCAATTCACCGGACAGCCCGCCAACCGGGTCGAAGGCTGGCCCGACGGTGTCGGCGCAGTGCTGGTGCGTTTCCCGTCGCGCGCCGATGCCGAAAGCTTCTGGTTTTCGGCCAAATATCAGGATGACCTCAAGCCGTTGCGCCGTGGCGCCGGAACGCTGCAGGCGGCGATCTTCGACGGGGTCTGACGCCTTCGTCAGCTCGCGCAGGGCTTGATCGCGCCGGGCACCGGCGACGGGCCGGGGGCCGTGAATACCGCAATATAAACGCCGTCGCTCAGCGGGCGCACCGATTGTTCGACATAGCCGACGGCTGCCAGCTCGCATTTGAGCAGCGCCGGCGGCGTGCCGTGCTCGCCGGTCGGGCGGTCGGCATCGACGATCGCGACGCGGCCGTTATCCTTCAGCGACGCTCGCAGATTCCACAGCAGCGCGAACGGGTTGGCGATCTCGTGGTACATATGGACCAGCAGCGCGACATCGACGCTGTTGGTCGGCAACCGCGGATCATGCGCCTCGCCGCGGGCCACCAGCACATTGGTCAACCGGTCGCGGTCGACGCGCTGCGCCAGCGCCGCGAGCGTTTCGGGGACGATATCCTGCGCAATCACGGTGCCGGTCGGGCTGACGGCGTGCGACAAATGCGTTTCGTAATAGCCTTCGCCTGCGCCGATGTCGGCAACCGTCATTCCGGCATGGATACCGAGTGCGGCGATCACGGCATTGGCTTCACCGGCGGTATCGCGTTCGGGCTCGGTCGACCAGCGCGGCGACACGATCGCCGCGACCTGCCGCTGCGCATCGGGAAACGCGTCGGCGGCCTGCCCGGCGGGCGCGATGAAGCTGACCGTGTCGTGCTTGGCGGCCGGGGCGGGCGGCGAGCATGCCGCCAGCATCAGCAGGGCCGCAACGGCGGCGCGGGTCACTTGGGGGCGATCACCATCAGCATCTGGCGCCCCTCCATCTTCGGCAGCTGCTCGACCTTGGCGTAATCGATGGCATCATCGCGGACGCGCTCGAGCAGGCGCAGCCCAAGTTCGCCATGGCTCAGCTCGCGCCCTCGGAAGCGCAGCGTCAGCTTGACCTTGTCGCCCTCCTCGATGAAGCGCTGCACGGCTTTCATCTTGGTGTCATAGTCATGGTCATCGATGTTGGGACGCATCTTGATCTCCTTGATCTCCTGCGTCTTCTGGTTCTTGCGGGCGGCAGCGGCTTTCTTCTGCGCCTCGTACTTGAACTTGCCGACATCGAGAATCTTGCAGACGGGCGGATCGGCACCCGGCGAAACTTCGACGAGGTTGAGCCCCACCTCATGCGCCGTCGCAATGGCTTCCTTGGTGTACAGGACGCCGAGGTTTTCCCCGTCCTGATCGATCACGCGAACCTTGGGCACGGTGATGAATTCGTCATAGCGCGGGCCGTTCATCGGCACCGGAGCATTTTGCGGACGGCGGGTCATTGGCGGTGGTATGGCAGGATCTCCTGTTGCAAGTCGGGCGTTAACATAAGGCGCTTTGAGGATTCGGGGAAGGGGGGCGCAAGCGGCGGCGCTCATTTGGCGCGCGGGCGCTTTGGCTTGCCCGTGGTCATCGGATCGGGCTTGCGCGGCGGCACCCAGCCGGGCGGCGGTGTGACCGCCTGGCGGCTGCTGCCCAGCCCCATCTCGCCCGGCTGCTGGCGATATAATTCGCCCTGCTCGCGCGCGGCGTCAGCCTCCTGCAGCGCGCGCAACTCGTCGCGCAGTCGTGCCGCCAGCTCGAACTTGCCGGCTTCGGCTGCGGCATGCATCTGCCGCTCGAGCGTGTCGCGGTGTGTGGCCATTCAGCGGAAGTCCGGCGGCACGGCCTCCGCTGCCAGCAGCGCTACGGCTTCGGCCAACGGCAGCACGCGCTGTGTCGCGCCGTCACCCAATGGGCGCAGCGCGACGGTGCGCTCGTCGGCCTCGCGTCGCCCGAGCACCAGCATGTACGGCACCTTGCCGAGGCTGTGCTCGCGGACCTTGTAGTTGATCTTCTCATTGCGCAGGTCGACCTCCGCCCGGATGCCGGCGGCCTTCAGCGCGGCAAGGACTTCGGCGGCGTAATCGTCGGCGTCGGACACGATCGTCGCCACCACCGCCTGGCGCGGCGCGAGCCATAGCGGAAATTTGCCCGCATGATGTTCGATCAGGATGCCGAGGAAACGCTCGAACGTGCCAAGGATCGCACGGTGCAGCATCACCGGGCGGTGCTTCTCGCCGTCCTCGCCGATGTAGCTCGCGTCGAGGCGTTCAGGGAGCACATAGTCGAGCTGGATCGTGCCGCACTGCCACGTCCGCCCGATCGCATCGGTCAGATGGAATTCCAGCTTGGGCGAATAAAAGGCGCCTTCGCCCGCCAATTCCTCCCACGCATACTCGTCGCCCATTCGCCCCGCGAGCCGCACGGCATCGCGCAGGTCGCCCTCGGCACGGTCCCACATCTCGTCGGTCCCGAACCGCTGGTCGGGCCGCAGCGCAAGCTTGATCGAATAGCTCGGGAAACCAAGGTCCTTGTAGACGGTGTCGAGCAAGTCGCAGAACAGCCGGACCTCGTCGACGATCTGGTCCTCGCGGCAGAAGATATGCGCGTCGTCCTGCGTGAACTGGCGGACGCGCATGATGCCGTGGAGCGCGCCGTGCGGCTCGTTCCGGTGGCAGCAGCCGAACTCGGCAAGCCGCAGCGGCAGGTCGCGGTAGCTGGTGATGCCCTGCTTGAACACCTGGACATGCGCCGGGCAGTTCATCGGCTTCAACGCCATCAGGCTGCCCTTGCCCGACAGGATCGGCGCGTCGTCGACGGTGTTCGGCACCTCGTCGGGAACCACGAACATATTTTCGCGGTACTTGCCCCAGTGACCGCTCGCCTCCCACAGCCGGGCGTCCATCAACTGCGGCGTCTTGATCTCGAGGTAGCCCGCCGCGTCGAGGCGGCGGCGCATATAGGCCTCCAGCGCGCGCCACATGACAAAGCCGTTGGGGTGCCAGAACACCGACCCCTGCGCTTCCTCCTGCAGGTGGAACAGGTCCATCTCGCGCCCGAGCTTGCGGTGGTCGCGCTTGGCCGCCTCCTCGAGCCGCAGCAAATGCTCGTCGAGCTGCTTCTTGTTCAGCCAGCCGGTGCCGTAGATGCGGCTGAGCATCGCGTTGTTCTGGTCGCCGCGCCAATAGGCCCCGCTGACGCGCGTCAGCTTGAACGCATCGGACGCGAGCTTGCCTGTCGACGGCAGATGCGGCCCGCGGCACAGGTCGAGCCACTTGCCCGCCCGATACACCGTCAGCGGCTCGCCGGCCGGCAGTTCGGCCGCCCATTCGGCCTTGAAGCGTTCGCCGTTCGCCGTGAAATATTCGACCAGCCGGTCGCGCGGCCATTCCTCGCGCACCAGCGGTTCGTTGCGCGCGATGACGCGCCGCATCTCGGCCTCGATCGCCGGCAGGTCGTCCTCGGTAAACGGGCGCTCGGCGGGAGCGAAATCGTAGTAAAAGCCATCGTCCGTCGAGGGACCGAAGGTGATCTGCGTGCCTGGAAATAGCGTCTGCACTGCCTCGGCGAGCACATGCGCATAGTCGTGCCGCGCCAGTTCGAGCGCTTCGGCGCCGTCCTTGGCGGTGATCAGCGCGAGGCTGGAGTCCTGGTCGATGGCGCGCGACAGATCGACCACGACGCCGTCGAGCCGCGCTGCGAGCGCCGCCTTGGCAAGCCCCGGGCCGATCGATGCCGCCACGTCCGCGCCGGTGGTGCCGCGCGCGACATCGCGGGCGGAGCCATCGGGCAGCGTGATACGGATCATCTCGGACATGGGAAGCGCCTGTTGTTGCTGCGCCGCACCCTAGGAAGGCGGCGCGGCATGTCAACCGGCGGGCGTCAGCGCCACATCCGTTGCAGTTCCTTCTCGCCGTCGAGCCACTGATGCTTGAGCGCCCCGGCGATATGCAGCGCAACCAGCGCATACAGGCCGTATGCCAGCGCCCCGTGCAGCGCGAACAGGCGGCTGTGCCAGACTTCCTTCGTCGCAGGATCCATCGCCATCATCCAGCCGATGCGCGGCCACGGCACCAGCCCGAACAGCGTCATCGGATGGGTCGCTGCATCCTTCCACGCCGAATCGTGCAGCCAGCCGGTGAGCGGTAGCGCGAACATCAGCGCATATAGCGCATAATGCGCAGCGTGCGATGCGGTACGTTCCCAGCGCGCATAGCCGCCCGGCAGCGCCGGGGGCGCATGCCGCCAGCGCCACAGCAACCGCAGCAGCACCAGCCCCAGCACCGTAATCCCGATCGACTTGTGCATATCGATCACGCTGCGTACCGCGCTGTCGGGAACCGAATCCGCAATGAGCGCCAGCGTCACATTGGCAACCAGCAACAGCGCGATGGTCCAATGCAGGGCAATCGCGGTGGTGGTGTAACGGGGCATCGGCAGCTCTCCTCATCGGGCGTTCAGCCAGCGCTTTGTAACGGGGGCGTCGCTGGCGTCGCAGCCGTCGTATAACTCGCACAGCCGGCGGGCCAGCCGCTATAGGGCAGACTGCCGCCGACCATAGGTACGGATTACCGCGTGAACCAGCCGCTCGATCTTGCGCTTGCCGCCAACTCGCCGCGCTATGCCGTCCCGAAGACGCCGGTGCTGAGCGTGGCGATCCATGGCGGCGTCCTGCTGCTTTGGGCGTTGCTGTTTGCGGGCGCATTCGCGTTCACCGGCGTGTGGGCGTGGAGCACCGGGCTGGTCTATGTCAGCTATGATACCGCGCTGCTGATCTTCACCTTTGCGCAGACGCGCGCGCTGCAGCACCGGCAGCTGCCGGACACCGCCGCAGCCGCGCCGACCAGTTTGGGCATCATCGTCGCGTCGCACAACGAGGCAGGCGTATTGCCGGTGATGCTCGCCGCGCTGTATGCGCAGATCGATGTCCCCGACACGATCGTCATCGCCGACGACGGGTCGAGCGATGGCACCGCTGCGCTGCTGACGCGGACGTTCGGGCTGGCGATGCCCGCGCTCGGCACGATGAGCGCGCCCAGCGCGACGCATGCCGGGCTGTACTGGTTGCGACTGCCACACGGAGGCAAGGCGCGGGCATTGAACGTCGCGATTCAGGCGATGCACGACGAGATCGTGCTGACGGTCGATGCCGATACGCTGCTCGACCGCGATGCGATTGCGGCAATGCGCGGCGCGTTCATGCAGGCTCCGGGGCTGGTCGCGGCGACTGGCGTGCTGACACCGGTGTGCGATGCAAGCGTCAGCGGGCGGCTGTTCGAATGGTTTCAGCGCTATGAATATGTGCGCAATTTCCTGTCGCGCTATGCGTGGATGCGGGTCGACGCGCTGTTGCTGATCTCGGGCGCGTTCGCCGGTTTCCGGCGGGCGGCGGTGATCGAGGTCGGCGGCTTCGATGCCGATTGCCTCGTGGAGGATTATGAACTGATCCACCGGCTGCGGCGCTTCGGGGTGCAGCACGGGCTGGGCTGGCACACCGCCGTGCTGGGGCAGGCGCGGGCGCGGACGGCGGCACCCGCGACGCTGCCGGCGTTCCTGCGGCAGCGGCGACGCTGGTTCGGCGGCTTCCTGCAGACACAATATTGGTACCGCGACATGGTTGGTGACGCACGCTACGGCACGCTTGGGCGCTGGATGCTGCCGGTCAAGGCGGTCGACACGCTGCAGCCGATCTTCGGACTGACGGCGTTTGCGCTGCTGGTGTTCTATGCCGTTACCGGACGCGTCCATGTGCTGCTGCCGGTGGCGGCGGTGATCGCGACCAAGATCGTCATCGACCTCGGCTTTCACCTGTGGTCGCTGACGCTGTACCGACGCTGGGCGGGCGGTGCGGCAATGCCCGCCGGTCCGGCGATCATCGCCTCGCTGCTCGAGCCGTTTAGCTTCCAGCTGCTCCGCCACGCCGGTGCGGCATGGGGCTGGGTGTACTTCCTGACCGGCAAGCAGACATGGGGGCAGTCGAGCCGCGGCGGGCTGGCGTAGCGAGATCCACGCCGTTCGATCGGTACCGTTTTTTTGGGCCGCCGCGGCAACGCCGATCTTGCATCACCGCGACGGATATGGCTTTCTGAGGGTGTTCAAGAAGAGGTAGCGCGGCGATCCCGCACGGACTCGTCACGCCTGATCGTCGAAAGGCGCAGTGACCATGAATCCCTTGATCCGCACCACCACGCTTTCGCTCGCAGTATTGCTGACCGCGACCATGGTTGCATCGTCGGCGGCGGGTGCGTTTGAAGACGTCAATATGAACACCAACATTTCGGTCGACGGGACGGGCAACATCCTCGTCCAATGGTCGGACGGCGGGTTCGACGAATATCATGTCGGCTGGCGCGTCAACGGCGGACCCCGCGATTCGCGGAGCCGCCCCGGCAACAAGCAGTTCACGGTGTTGATGCGCTACACCCCGGGGGCGGTCTATGAGGTCGGTGTCCAGGGCTGCATCAAGCACGCGCTGGGCCATGATCAATGCACCAGCTGGGATACCATCACCTGCGGAGCGGCGCAGTCGCCATGCCCGGGCTCGCCGGAGGCCAGGCAACGGCGGCGCGGCTACACGTACTGACGACGCGCGCCGCTCAGACCAGCGTGCCGAGCGCGCTGCGGTCGAAGTTGGTCAGTTCGCCGAAGCGCCCGTCGCGGACCTTTTCGACCCAGTCGGGATCGACGATCAGCGCGCGGCCGACTGCGACAAGGTCGAACTCGTCGCGGTCGAGGCGTTCGAGCAGCCCATCGAGCGACGCCGGCTGCGAGCCTTCGCCGCCAAAGCCTGCGATGAATTCGCCCGACAGCCCGACCGACCCGACGGTGATCGTCGGCTTGCCGGTAATCTTCTTGGCCCAGCCGGCGAAGTTCAGGTCCGATCCCTCGAACTCGGGCTCCCAGAAGCGCCGCTGCGAGCAGTGGAACACGTCGGCACCGGCATCGGCGAGCGGCACCAGCCATGCTTCGAGCGCCTTGGGGTCGGGCGCGAGTTTAACGTCGAAATTCTGTTGCTTCCACTGCGACAGCCGGATGATGACCGGATAGCCGGGGCCGACCGCATCGCGTACGGCGCGCAGGATTTCGGCGGCAAAGCGCGCGCGTTCGGGCAGCGTGCCGCCGTTCCAGCCGTCGCTGCGCGCGTTGGTGCCGTCCCAGAAGAACTGGTCGATCAGATAGCCGTGCGCGCCGTGCAATTCGACCGCGTCGAAGCCCAACCGCTTGGCATCGGCGGCGGCGCGCGCGAACGCTGCGATGGTGTCGGCAATGTCCGATTCGCTCATCGCCGCGCCGAACGGCTTGCCGGGCTTGAACAGCCCCGATGGGCTTTCCTGCACCGGCGGCGTCGGATTGGCGTGGTTGATCGCACTGCCGACATGCCACAGCTGTGGCGCGATGCGGCCGTGCGCGGCGTGGACGGCATCGGCGACCTTGCCCCAGCCGGCAAGCGCTGCGTCACCGTGAAATACCGGTACCTTGGGATCGTTGAGCGACCCCGGGCGATCGACGCCGGTGCCCTCGGTGACGATCAACCCGACCTGCCCCTCGGCGCGGCGCTTGTAGTAAGCGGCCACATCGTCGCCGGGAATGCCACCCGGCGAAAACGACCGCGTCATCGGCGCCATGACGATGCGGTTGGGCAGATGCAGCCCCGCCATGTCGAACGGGCGGAACAATGGATTGGTCATGCGCGGGTCCTTGTGATGTGCGTAACGCCGTAGCGGCGCGAGGGGCGGCGATCAAGCGGCTCCCCGAAGCCGGGCGGACCTGCTAGGAGCACGCGCCATGCATGCGCCCGCCCCCCAGATCCGCCTTCGCTCGCTGCTGACGCTGGCGGGCCCGGTCGTGCTCGCGCGGCTGGGCATCATGACGATGGGGCTGGTCGATACCGTCGTCGTCGGGCGGCATTCGGCGGCTGAACTGGGCTTTCTGGCGCTGGCATGGGCCCCGACGGGCGTGGTGCTGACCACCGCGATCGGGCTGCTCGCGGGCGTGCAGGTGCTGACCAGCCAGGCGATCGGGGCGGGCCGTGTCGCGGATACCGGCGCGGTGCTGCGGCGCGGGCTCGTTTATGCGTTCTGGGTCGGCTGCGGCGCGGCGGCGGTGCTTGCCGGGCTGGGCGGGCCGCTGCTGGACCATATCGGGCTCGACCGCGCGCTGGCGCACGGCGCGACGCCGGTGCTGCAGGTGCTGGCGCTGTCGCTGCTGCCGATCATGCTCGCCGATGCGGGTATCTTCTGGCTCGAGGCACATGGCCGTGCGGTTCCCGGCATGATCGCGATGTGGGGTGCGAACGCGGTCAACCTCGGGCTGAACCTGTGGCTGGTGCCGGGGCGATCGGGGTTCGCGGTCGAGGGTGCGGCGGCGAGCGCGTGGTCGACGGCGATCTCGCGCACCGCGCTGCTGCTGTTCGTCGTGGCTGCGATCGGCGGCTGGCAGCGCGCGCGCGACTTCGGCGTCTTCACGCGTGCTCCCAAGGACCGCGCCGCGTCGGCCAAGCTGCGCCGTGTCGGCTATGCGGCGGCAATCTCCTACGCCGTCGAGACGACCGCCTTTGCAGGCATGACGATCGTCGCGGGCTGGCTGGGGGCAGCGGCGGTGGCGAGCTGGGCGATCGTCATCAACGTCATGGCGCTGCTGTTCATGGTCCCGCTCGGGCTGGCGGCGGCGACAGCGGTGCTGGTCGGGCGTGCGCACGGCGCGCGCGATGCCGTTGGCGTGCGCCGCGCCGGACTGCTCGGCTTCGGAACGACAATCGCGGTGACGCTGGCGATCAGCCTTGGGGTCGGGATCGGTGCAGACTGGATCGCCGCCGCGTACACGCGCGACACCGCCGTGCAGGCGGTGTCGGCAGCCGCGCTGCTGTTGACCGCGTGGTTCTTCCTGATCGCCGACGGGTTGCAGGTTGTCGGCGCACAGTCGCTGCGGGCGCGCGGCGACATCTGGGTGCCGAGCGCCACGCACTTTTTCAGCTATATCGCGGTGCTGCTGCCGGCGGGATATGTGTTCGCGATCCCGCTCGGCGGCGGCGTCAATGGCATCGTCTGGGGGACGATCGTCGCCAGCCTCGTTTCGGCCGGGCTGTTGGTCGGCCGGTTCCTGTGGCTGGCGAAGCGGCGTTAATCCATCAGGCTTTCGTACCGCTGCAGATGGTAATCGACACTGCCGAGCTGCCCCTCGATCATCGTGGCGCGCTTGAAATAATGCCCGATGGCGAGTTCGTTCGAAATGCCTATGCCGCCGTGAATCTGCACCGCGCCCTGACCGACGAACTTGCATGCCTTGCCGACCTTGGCTTTCGCCGCCGACACATGCTTGGCGCGGTCGGGCTCGCTGAGGCGCAGCGTCGCCATCAACGTCATGCTGACCGCCTGTTCGACTTCCATGAACATGTCGACCATGCGGTGCTGGAGCACCTGGAACTCGCCGATCGGCTTGCCGAACTGCTTGCGCTGCTTCGAATAATCGAGCGTGCCTTCGTGCAGCTTGCGCGTCACGCCGCTTGCCTCGGCGCACAGTGCGACGGTGGCTTCGTCGGCGATGTGCTCGATCAGCGGCAACGCCTCGCCTGCCGCACCGAGCAATGCATCGGCGCCGACCGCGACATTTTCGAAATAGACTTCGCTCGCGCGGCTGCCGTCGACCGTCGGATAGTCGCGGCGGGTGATGCCGGGCGCGTTGGCCGGGATTAGGAACAGCGACACGCCGCCCGCATCGCGCTGCGCGCCGCCGCTCCGCGCGGTGACCAGCAGATGCGTCGCATAAGATGCGCCGTAGACGACCGACTTGTGCCCGTTGAGGACGAAGCCGGCGCCGTCCGCCTTGGCGGTGGTGCGCAGGTCGGCAAGGTTATAACGTCCCTGCGGCTCGGCATAGGCGAAGGCAATGACAGCTTCGCCGGCGATGATCGCCGGGATGACCGCGTCGGCAACCGCGCCGCCCGCCGCCTTCAGCGCCCCACCGGCGATGACCACGGTCGACAGATAGGGTTCGATGACCAGCGCTTTGCCGATCTCCTCCATGACGATCATGTTCTCGATCGCGCCGCCGCCAAGGCCGCCATGCGCTTCGGCAAAAGGCGCGCCAAGGATACCGAGCTCCTCGGCAAAGGCCTTCCACACCGCCGGGTTCCAGCCCGCCGTGCCGTGCACCACCGACATGCGCTGGTCGAAACCATAGGTCGCACCAAGATAGCGCGACACCGAGTCGCGCAGCATCGTCTGTTCGTCGGTGAAGTTGAAATCCATGATCCGTCCCCAGGTCGCTATTAAACGTCATCCCGGCGAAGGCCGGGACCCAGTCGTGCCGCTGGGTCCCGGCCTTCGCCGGGATGACACCGATGCTGTGCTTAAAGCCCCAGCACCATTTTGGCGATGATGTTCCGCTGGATTTCGTTCGAGCCGCCGTAAATGCTCGTCTTGCGCATGTTGAAATAGGTCGGGGCGGCGCGGTGCGCATAGTCCGGCCCGATCGGGTGCTCGTTGTCGCCCTCGCCAAAGCCGCGGAAATACGGCGCGCCGTAGTGGCCGACGGCTTCGAGCGCGAGTTCGGTGATGCGCTGCTGGATTTCGGTGCCCTTGATCTTGAGCAGGCTCGACTCCGGCCCCGGACCCTTGCCCGAACTTTCACCTGCCAGCGTTCGCAATTCGGTAAATTCGAGCGCGGTGAGGTCGACTTCGAGTTCGGCGAGCTTCCGCTTGAAGAACGGGTTGGCATAAAGCGGCGCACTCGCCTCGCCGAAGCTGTCGAGCTCGGTCTTCGCGACTTCGCGCAGCCGCTCGACCCCACGCTTCGAGGCAGCGACGCCGGCGATGCCGGTACGCTCGTGTGCGAGCAGGAACTTGGCGCAGGTCCAGCCCTTGTTCTCTTCATAAACGCGGTTCTCAACGGGCACCTTGACGTTCTCGAGCCAGACTTCGTTGACTTCATGCTCGCCGCCGAGCGTGATGATCGGACGCACGGTAATCCCCGGCGTCTTCATGTCGATCAACAGGAACGAAATCCCTTCCTGCGCCTTGGCGGTCGGGTTGGTGCGGACGAGGAAAAAGCCCCAGTCGGCATGCTGTGCCAGCGTCGTCCACGTCTTCTGGCCGTTGACGATATAATATTCCTTGCCGTCCGCCTCGGTGACGCGCTCGGCCTTGGTGCGCAGGTTGGCGAGGTCCGACCCCGCGCCCGGCTCCGAATAGCCCTGGCACCACCAATCGTCGCCCGACAGGATGCGCGGCAGGAACTTCGCCTTCTGCTCCGGAGTCCCGAACGTGTAGATGACCGGGCCGACCATGCTGAGCCCGAACGGCAGCAGGCGCATTGCGTCGGCGCGCGCGCTCTCCTCGCCCCAGATGTAGCGCTGTACCGGCGTCCAGCCCGGGCCACCATATTCCTTTGGCCACGCGACGCCCGCCCAGCCCTTTTTGCCGAGGATGCGGTGCCAGCCGAGGAAATCCTCCTTCGACAGCTCCTCGCCCTCGTCGATCTTGTCCTTCAAGTGCGCCGGATAATTTTCGGCGATAAAGGCACGCGCCTCGTCGCGGAAGGCGATGTCTTCGGGTGAGAAGTTCAGATCCATGACGAGCTCCCAAGGCAGGTTGACGTTCACGTTAACACGGGCAAAGCGCGCGCCGCAAGCGACACTCCGTCTCAGGCTGGCGGCTTGCCCGGCGCGGCGGTGAGCGTCAGCAGGCAGGCACCCGCATCCTGCCGTTTGCCGTCGGGCGTTCGCGCATCGGCATGCCGCGCCGCCGGTGCCCCGGTTCGCGTATCGGGATAGAAATACAGGTCGAGAATACACGCGGTCCGCGCAAATTGCAGGTGGTGGCCGGGCCCTTCGCGGCGGTCGAGCGTCGGCGTGCCGAGCAGGGCGATCGCAGTCGCCTCGGGCTTGCCGAGCACGCGCTCGAGCCCGGGGGGCGGCACATACACCACCGGCGCAGCGACCGGCACGGGCGGTGGCGTGGTGGCGCAGGCGGCGAGTGCAAGCAGCAAAAGCAGCGGGGCAAGACGCATCAGCGGGCCTTTCGCGAGCGATGGAACAGATGCGTGGCGACGCCCGCGCCGATCAGCGGCGCGGCGAGGTTGACGACCGGCACGGCAAACAGC
>Ga0123338_10001738_pt1 | contig 20741 bp, 18 predicted proteins | sample grotaG_FD_89793 | JGI IMG/M metagenome (GOLD analysis project Ga0123338, IMG submission 89793) | Glacier valley bacterial and archeal communities from Borup Fiord, Nunavut, Canada, to study Microbial Dark Matter (Phase II) -... | ecosystem: Environmental > Aquatic > Freshwater > Ice > Glacier ...
GATCGATCGCCAACAACCGCGACAGCTCGGCCTCTGAATAAGGCGACTGACTGCCGTCTTTGACCGCATTGACCCACATGTATGTATCGGCGGGCAAATCGGCCCGCAACGACTCGATCTCGTCGAAGAAGCGGCGAAACCCGACCACGCCGACTGACGCCGACACACCGCGCGCACGCAGCTCCGCCACATGCGACAAGAAGCGCGGCCGCTCGGTCCATTCCGGATGATAGGTGCACCACAGCGCCACTTTGTCGACGGCGGCGTCGCGCAGCCAGCCCGGCGGCGTCGAGAGATTGGTCTGCGCGGCCACACGGCGGATCTGCGGCAAATGCGACAACCGAACGATGGCGTCGCGATACCAGCGACGGGTGAGCGCCTCGCCCCACGGCGTGAACAGCACCCCGAGTGTATCGCCGACACGCGACTCCACCCAGCCGACAAAGCGCTCGAGCTGGGCCCGATCGACCTCGAGCTCGGCGGTTCCGTCGACGCGCTTGCCGAACGGACAGTAGTCGCAGCCGTAATTGCAGCTCATGAGCAGCCCACGCCACAAGATGTCGAGCTTCATCGCAGCTCGAATTCGGTCATGCGCGCCTGCATCTCCGTCGACCTCAGCCAGGGGCCGAGCGCGTCCGAACGCTCCATGCCAGCGTCGTCGAGACGCAGATGGGTATCGACCTGCATGAGACCACGGGCGCTCAGCGCGTTCAGCATCGGCAAGGCGTCGAGCACGTCCAGATCGAAACGCGCGCGAAACCCAGCGCGATCGACGCCGGCCGACGTCAACAGCGTCAAGATCACATAGCGTCGCTGTTGCTCTTCGACGCTCAGCTCGACGCCATAGTCGGCGACACTGAACGCCGCCTCGTCGCGCTCGACCCACGCCGCCAGGATCTCTTTGTCCCCACGCGCGCTGACCGCCCAATCGGTGGCGTAGTGCACGTCCGCCGTGTACGAGCGCGCCCCGCAACCGAGGCCGACCATGCCGTCGTCTTGCACGCAGTAGACCGGGCCCGGCGTGGTGCCCGCCGTCGCCAGTCGGAACATGCGCATCGAATGTTGGATGTAGCCAGCCGCGCGTAGCCGATCGCGACCGAGCCGATAGAGGCGCAGTCGTTCGTCGTCCCAGCGACGGGAATGACGCCCGAGCCCGGTCAGCGGACGGACATAGAGCGGATACAGATAGAGCTCCTCTGGCGCAAAACGCAGGGCAGCGTCGAGGGACGAGAGCCAGCTCGCCTCGGTCTGGCCAGGCGCGCCATAGATGAGGTCGATGTTCAGCGTCGGGAAATCGGCCAGGGTCAGCGCCTCGAGCTGCGCGTCGACGACGCGGCGCTCTTGCGGCCGCAACATCGCAGCCGATTCTCCGTCGACGAAGCTCTGTACGCCGATGCTGACCCGATCGACGCCAAAGCGGCGCAAGAGCGCAATCTTCTCGGCGTCGAGCGTCTCCGGCGACACCTCCACCGACGAAGGCACCGACGAGATGGCACCGCCCAGGACCTCTTCACACAGCCCAAACAGCTCGCCGAGCTGCCGCGCCGGCAAGAACGTCGGCGTGCCACCACCGACGGCCAGTCGCGCAAATCTGGCATCGCCCAAAGACTGTCGCACCTGACGCGCTTGCCGGCCGAGCGCGCGCAGATACTGGTCGACAAAATCGGCGCGCGGATTGGCCTGCGTGAACAGATTGCAAAAGCCACAGCGCATCTCGCAGAACGGCAGATGCAGATACAGAAACAAAGAATCGCGTCGCTCGTTGGCCCACAGCGACGAGAGAGGCCGCGGCTGGAGCGGCCGATACGCCATCTTGTGCGGGTAGCCGTATTCGTAGCCGACATACGGCGTCTCGGCCAACACGCCATCCAGCGTCATCGAACGACCTCGGCCCAAGGCACATCGAGCACCGCCGGATGGGACAGTCGGTGGCCGCGAAAGCCGTCTTCGCCGAAGCAGGTCCCGTGATCGGAGCCAATCAAGATCACCGTCGGACGGGAGATCGCCGCGGTCAGCGTTGGCAGCTGGCTGTCCACATAGCGCAGCGCCGCCGCCTGCGTCTCGACGGAATCCTCGGTCGCGCCAGGCAGATAATGCCGCGTGGGCTGATGCAACGCGCTGATGTTGAGGAACAGAAATAGCCGACGATCGGCCGGCTGCTCGTGGAGGATCTGCGCACACAGCCGGAGTTGATGCTCGGTGGAGCGCGGATCGGTCACACCAAGCTCGGTCCGCCAGTGTCGTTCGCCAAACAGCGACGGCAGCACGCGTCCGAGCGGCGTCTCGAGATTGAAAAAGCCGACGCCCCCGACGCACACCGTGTGAAAGCCGCGCGCCGCAAGCCCGGTCGCCAGATCGGGCGCTTCGAGGACCAGCGTCTGGGTGCCGGTCGTCTCCGAGCCTTGAAAAGCCATCGCAAACAGCCGCTCATGTCGTCCGGGCGTGGCCGGGGTCGGCAAAAATCCGGCGAAGAAGGCGGTATGTGACGCATAGGTAAACGTCCCCGGCGCGTGACGTTTTTCCCATTCTCCGACGAGCGCCTGCAGATTCGGAGTGAGCCCGGCCGCCATCTGCTGCGCGGCCACGTCGAAGCGCAGCGAGTCGAGCACGATGAAGAGGAGATCGTGCGTGCCTTCACCGAGGAGGTGTCGCGCGTCGATCATGCCGGCAGCGTCATCCGCACCAGCACACGCGGCTTGAGCTTGAGTGTGCCGAACATCGCCGAATACGGCTTGATGCCGAAATCGGGCTGGTTCAGCTCCACCTCCGCGACCCGGCCAGCGACGGAGACCCGCACCGCGCGCGTCACGCCATGCAGCGCCAGCGTGCCGTCGAACGACGCGCCGTCGCCCGGGGGAATCACCGCCGAAAACGCGATCTCCGGATACCGCGCCGACTGCAAGACCTCGTCGGCGACGGTGCGCTCGATCTTCTGATGATCGCGTGGTCCGAGGAGGCCAGCGCGCTCGACGCCTTCTTTCATCGCGCTCACCACGATCAGCGTCCGTGCGTCGAAGCGCGCCGTCAGCTTGTTACCGTCGAGCTGCACACTAAAAGTGCCGACCCTGAGCTTCAGATCGTGGGCCACCGCGCTCAAGAGGCCTTCTTTGTACGTGAAGACCAAACACTCGGCACTGCCTGCGTCCCATCGCGTCACGCCAGCAGCATAGCCCTAGTCTTCTGCGCTGGGGCGCTCTTCGAAAAAGCGGGTGTGCAGATGGTGCTTGCTGCCGGTGAGGCGGATCTCGTCGAGCGGACATCCGGGGCCGGGGACGCGCTGTTTGTTGCTGAGGCAGGTGGTGCGCAGCGTCTCGAGCCGGGCGGCGTCGTGGGTGTAGACGTTCCAGTCGCCGTCGCGGGGCTCGACGATGTCGAAGAGCCAATCGAGGCGCGGCGAACGCGTGGCAAACCGACCTACCTCGCCGTGAAAGTCGACCTTGCCGAACTCCATGAAGGCGAGGTCGCGCATCGACAGCATGCCTTCCTCGAGGTCGCCTTCCGGATGCGTGTGATAGGTGCCGATGAATTTCTCCGACGGCAACAGCGCCCCCAGGTCGGCATCGATCAGGTTCACCGAGTCGCCCGAAAACCGGAACGGCGGGATGATCACCCGGGTCACGTCGACCGACTCGCCAAGGCGCCGCCCGAGGAGAAATGCGGCCACCTCGCCGAGACCATGCTTGCCAAAGCCGGGCTGCGCGATGGAGATTTGCTTGAGCCGTCGTAGCTGACAGACCGCGCGCGACCCAAAACGCACCCACGACCGCTGTCCATCGAGGAGGATCTCGAAGTGCCGCGCGTTGGCGGTGCAGTCTTTCTCGTCGAAGCCAGGCGTGCCGATCTCCGACAGCGCCATCCGCAACAAGGCCGCGTTGGCCATCGGATCGTTGGGGTCGAGCTTGGGCACATTGGCCGCCACCTCGCCCCGGGACAACCCACGTGCCAGCGGGTTGTGCAGCGACTCGGGGTTTTCGGTGCGCAGACCGATCGCGCCAGCGAACGACGCGGCAGCGGCCAGATACAGCGACAACGCGGGCAGGGCAGGTGTCGGCATGTGTTCGACCGGCTACAGACAACTGTGGCGCGCGCCGGTTCCCAAAAAACATGATACGGCATCGATCATGTGGCCAGCCGTTCCGCGTGGGAGCCTCTCTGTGGTGGCTGTAGTCAGATGTACGATACTGGCACTGGCGCTCCCCGCCTGCTCGTTGTTCAACGGCGGCGGCAGCACCACCGACGGGGGCGGCACCTACGGCTACGGTCGGCCCACGCTCCAAGTCACCATCGGCGGCGCCACCTACGGCCCGTCGGTGCTCGACAGCTCCTCCTATGTCGACGTGGTCGATGAGGGCGTCACCGGCCAGCTCACCCACTCGTCGGTGACCCTGTTCCTGTCGTCTGCGGCCACCGGCGCAAGCTGCTCGCTCCGAGGCGAGCGCTTCGGCGTCAACGTCCAGCCCATCATCGCCAACGTCTACACGCTGGTCGCACCGACGGGAGCCCAGACCCAGGACGGCACCGTCGGCCCCGGGAGCGGTGAATCGATGGTCGTCCCCGACGGCAGCTTCAGTTGCGCCGGCAGCGACTGCGACGGCGGCGCGCTGGTCTTCACCGTCCTCCAGCGCGACCACGCCGAGGGCTACCTCAACGCCACGCTCAACGATTCCCTCGGTCGTGGCTCGACCTCGGGCACGTGTTCGTTCTGGGCCCCGGTCCGGACTTATACGCGCTAGAGGCGGAAGCTGGCGTCGCCGAGCTCTTCGATCTTGCCGTCGCTGTCGATCAACAAGGCGCCGTGAGTCGGGATGCCCCACAGCGAAACCTCGCCGCGCTTGCCGGCGGCGGTCAACATCCCGTCGATCAGGTGAAGCTCGCCCCAGTCGTCGTCTTCGGCGTGCGTGTCCACCACCAACGGCACCACACCGCTGCAGGCGACGAGCTCGCCGCCGTCGAACGGCGCGTCCGAAGGAAGCTCCGACGGCCAGCGCGCCCACCAGGCACCGAGCAAGATGGCCCCGGCACTGCCGCCGGCCAGATGAACGCCGCTTTGCCGGGCTTCGCGCAGCCAGGTATCGGCTCCACTCGACGACAACACCTCGGCACCCACCACCGGATCACCGCCCGCCAGAAAGATCAGATTCGCCGCGCGGAGCGTCGCCTGCGCCTCATCCGACGACATCGCGCCCGGCTCACCTGGCAGCGCCACCCGGGTGACCTCGGCGCCACGAAACCCCCGCGACGAGAACCAGCCCGCAAAACGCGCAACGACTCCCGGCACCTCGGCCAGCGCCGCCGTCGAGACCACGACTCTGGCAGTCTTCGGCGACGGCAACATGTGCTTCAGCGCCGACTGAAAGACCTGCCCAGAGGTCCGACCGGCGCCCTGCAACAACACCATGCCCGCTGTCGTCATCGTCGCCATCCTGCCCGACACAAGGCCGCGCTTGCAACGCCCTCGGTCCTGACTATAGTTCGCCGTCCCAGACAGGTCGTCTGGGGGAGGGTCCCAAACATGATGTCTCGTCTTCGCCTCGCTTCGATCTCCATGGTGGCCGTGTTTGTCGTCGCTGGTTGCGGCAACAGCAACAACGGCGGCAAGAAAGACTTGTCCGTCAACGGCGGTGAGGATCTGTCGGCCGACGTCGATTTCGCCATCAATCCCGACGTGGACATGGCCGTGTCGACCAAGGCGGACCTGGCGCAGGTCACCAACGGCGACGGCGGCGCAGCCTGCACGGTCATCAACGTGTGGCCCGGCCAGAGCCCGTTTGCGGCTTTCGACGACACTGGGCCCGTCGCCTTCACCATCGGCTTCCAAGGCACCACGCTGCCGACGCTGGGCTTGCAGATCGAAGACTGGGCCTCGGCCGGCGCAACCATGACCCCCAACACCGAGACCTACACCTCCGCGACGCATTACAAAGGGTCGGGTTCCTGCAATTTGTGCTCACTGCTCTTCACCTGCGTCGACAATGGCGGCACGCCTGACTGCTCGGGCGACCCGGCTTACCTCGCCGTCGCGGGCACGGCGACCTCGGCCGCCGACGCGGATCCCAACACCGGTCGCATGATCTCCACGGGTACCAATCTCAAGTTCGTGGAGTGGGACTTCACCGCTGACGCGCCAGTGGCAAATGGCTCGTGCTACATCGTCAACACCCTCAACTACGACAAGACCTGGGATTTCACGCCCGCCGACGGTGGCACCACCGGCCCGTCGACCGGCCTTTACTACTATGACGACTTTGCCACCGCCACCACCTATCAGCTCGGTCGTAAGGTTGGGGCCGCTGCCGCCACCGACCTCGCCCTCAGCCCCCGCAGCATCAAGGGCTGGGACGTGAACGCGGCCGGGACCAAGATCGCTTACTCCGCCTCGGCCACGGCCACCCCGACCCGTTTCGACCTCGTCGTCGCCAGCGCCGACGGCACTGGCGCTGCCACCCGCGTCTCCTTGGCCAACGCCGGTCGTGGTGTGAGCCGCATCTCGTTCTCGCCGGATGGCACCAAGATCGCCTACTTCTCCGACGACGCCAACGTCGCCGGCGCCAACGACGTGTGGGTGGTCGACACCGCCGGCGCTACTGCCGCCGTCAACCTCAACACCACCGCCATCCTCGCCGCCATCCACGCCGGTGACACCCGCGTCAACAATGTCGCCAACACCGCCAACTATTTCGCGTGGTCGCTCGACTCGCACTACCTCGCGTTCACCGGCGACTTCAGCACGGACCGCAAGACCCGCCTCTTCATCGCCGACTTCACCGGCGCGTCGCCGGTGGTCAAGTCCGCTATCGCTGACTCCGACCTCACCCTCACCGGGACGGCCGCCGCTGGCGCCACCCAGCGCCTCGACTGGACCGACACCAACAAGGTCATCTACAAGGCACGCCTCGCCGTCGCCAACTCCTACAGCCTGTTCGTGGTCCCCGCCAGCGGCGTAGGCGCCGCTGCACTCGCCAACCAGCCGGCTTCGCCGGCGCTCGTCGGTGCGTTGTCCACCTCACCCGACGGCAAGACGCTGGCCTTCTCGGCCAACACCAGCGCCGCGTCCACCGTCTACAAGATTTACACCATGAAGTCCGACGGCAGCGCCGCGCCGGTGGACCTCTTCGCCGCCGCCGCCACGCCGTTCGTCCCCGCCGCCAACACGGGCACCAACAACTTCTTCGCGCCGCTCAACTGGAGCCCCGACGGCACCAAGATCGCCTTTGTCGCCGACTACGGCACCAACAACCAGAGCGAGGCCTATGTCGTCGCTGCCGCTGGTGGCAACCCACTCCGCGTCGCCCACAACGCCACCGTCACCAAAGAGGTCCGTCAGCTCGCCTGGTCTCCGGACTCCAAGCAGCTCGCTCTCACGGGCAACTACACCAACGCCACATACGATGTCTACACCATCGCCAACGTGACCACAGCCGACCAAACCCCGACGCTGGTCAAGTCCGTGACCGGCACCGGCACCAACTTCGACTGGACCGACGACAGCATCCAGCCGTCCATCAAGTGGGTCGCCCTGCCGTAATGGTCCCCAGAACCCACCGCTCTTTCCGCAGCGGAGCGTGGGCTGTGCCCACGAGGAGCGTTGGAGGTTCGGAACCCTCTCAGGGTTCCGACAACAATTGACGAAGCCTCTGCTCGTCGCCATCGAGATGGGATATGGCCACCTTCGGGCGGCCATCCCTCTCGGTGACGAGCTGGGCATCGAAGTTCTCCACGCTGATCGTCCCCCCACCGCCGGCCCACGCGAGCAATCGTTGTGGCGCTGGACCCGTCGTTACTACGAAGGCTGGGCCCGCTTGTCGACGCTGCCGCTCGTCGGTGAGCCGCTGCGCTGGGCCCTCAACGAGCTCACCCATATTCCGCCGCTCTATCCGCGCCGCGATCTGTCGGCACCCACCACGCCGGTGCGCCTCTTGTCGTGGCTGGCCAGTCGCGGGCTTGGCGCCGAGCTCGTCGCAGAGCTGCGCCGCAGCGGCAAGCCGCTGTTGACCACGTTCTACACGCCGGCCGTCTTGTCGGCGCTCAGCGGCGTCGAGCAAGTGAGCTGTGTGGTCACCGATTCGGACATCAATCGGGTCTGGGTGCCGCCGCGCTCGACAGCGCAACGCATCCGCTATTTCGCGCCGTCGGCCCGTGCCGTACGCAGGCTGCAGTCTTACGGCGTCGGCGAAAATCAGATAGAGCTGACCGGCTTTCCACTGCCGGGAGAGCTTCTTGGTGGGCCAGAGCTGCCCGTCGCCCGTCGCAATCTGGCGGCGCGCCTCGTGCGGCTCGATCCGTCGGGCGTCTTTCGTCGTCGCTGCGGTGAGGAGCTGGAGCGTGATCTGGGCCCCTTGCCAGCACCGACGACGCCGCCACGCCTCACCTATGCCATCGGCGGCGCCGGCGCCCAGGCCGAGCTGGCGTCGATCTTCTTGCCGTCCCTGGCGCCGCTGTTGCGCGAAAGACGTCTCAGCCTGACCTTGGTCGCGGGCGCCCGTCCCGAAGTGGCCGTGCTCTTGACCGCCGCCATCGCTGCCGCCGGGCTCGGACCCGACGACGTCGAGGTGTTGTTCGAGCCAGTCTACGATCACTACTTCCGCCGCTTTCACGCCCGTCTCGCCGACACCGACATCTTGTGGACCAAGCCGAGCGAGATGACGTTCTTTGGTGCCCTCGGCCTACCGCTCCTTCTGGCCCCCGCCATGGGCGTCCACGAGCACGAAAACGGTCGCTGGGCCCGCGACCTCGGCTGCGGCCTCCGGCCCCACGACCTCAGTCACGTCGGAGAATGGCTCACCGATTGGCTCACCGACGGCACGCTAGCCGGAGCAGCCTGGTCCGGCTGGCAGCGGATGCCGCGAAGAGGCCTCTACCGAATCGCCGCGCATTACGTTTGACGGCTAAGGCCCGACGTCGACGAGACCGAGGCCTTGGTGTGGCGACGTCGAGGTGAGTCGCACGTCGTCGGTCGGAAAGCCGACCTCGGTCCATCGTGCCGGATCCTCGGACGGATTGGCGTTGAAGACGATGCGTTTCCAGTGCGTCGGGTCTTCGCGCGGCTGGGGATTGGCATAGACCTCGGTGCTGTTCGCGCACTGATACGCTGCCGGCGGTGCCGTGACCTGATAGTGCACGTCGAGCCCGGTATCGACGATGTCACCGACGGCATAGACCACCGGCGCGCCACCCACCTTGAAGCCGACACATGGCTCCCAATACGGTTTGGAACAGTCATATGCCGGCGGCGTCGCCTGGGTCTGCCGATAGATGGTGCTGCCAAAGGTGACATAGTCGTCGGCGACATAGGCGATGGGGGCGTTGTTGTAGTTCTGACTGCAATCGCTCCAGCGCTCGAGCCGTTCAAAATCAAAATCGGCCGGAAATCCAGAATTGACGAAGACCGGTTGTGCCACCGGCATGCGGGTATTGCCGGTATTACCTTCCAGATTCGACGGAAAACTGGCCAGCTCGCGGCTGTCGTCGAATAGATTGTCGATGAGAAACAGCGGGTTGGGCATGAATTTGGTCTCGATCAAGAACGTGCTCTTCTGCACCGTGGCATCGATCTCGTTTGCCTCGAAGCCCAGCGCCGTGAGCTGATTGCGCTCGATATGCACGCCGGTCATGGCGTTGGTCGGCTCATTGAACAGATACGAGATATTGTTGCCACGGCCGTGCGAGAAATAATTGTCGGTCAGCTCCAGCCGATCGTTCGCCGACAGCACGTCGCCGTGTCCGGCAAACGCGCGCAGGGTGAACAAGTGACTGCCGGCACCCGAGAACAGATTGTGGTGAATGCGAATGATTCCGGTACGCGCCGCCACCTGAAGATTGCCGTCTTGATAGAGCGCCATGAACGGATCTTTCCATTCCATGGCGCCGCCAAGACATACGTTATTCGATACTTCGCTGCCGTCGCTGATATGCGAAACCTGAATCGTTTCGGCGCCGGTGCGTAGCACGCGATTGTTGAAAATCTTGAGGTTTTCGAATCGATGCTCGTTATCCGGATTATAGGACGTATTGCCGATATACATGCCCTCCGCACCGGTATCGTGCAGGTACATGTCGTGAATGGAGACGTTGCGCATGGTGGCGTCGGGCATGTGATCGGTCTTGATGAGCAGGCCGGCAAACCCGGTTTCCCAGACCTCCATGAACTCGAGCTCGAAGTCGGTGGCGCCGGACACTTTGATGCCGTTGTAGGCCACGAAGCTCTGATGGATCTCGATGCCGTAGCGACGGTGACTATGCGCGTAGTCGGCATTCCAGTGACCGGGAAACCCCGGGTCACCGACCTGGGACGCGGCATCTGGGCGCGCGGTCAGGATCCAGTTGGCGCCGCCATAGAGCTCGAGGCGCGCCGTGCCGTCGGCGGAGTCGATGGCCACCTGGCCGCCGAGGTTGGTGATGATGAGCGGCTTTTGGGCCGTCCGCGTCGGCAAATTGCCCAGCAGCACCGGCCCATATTTTCCGGCCGGGATATAGAGCCGGTCGATCGTGTCCCAAGCCACAGTGGGAAACGAGGCTTGTAAGTCGGGATAATAAAGCGGCTTTGCCGTCGGCAGAGTGAATGTGGAAGTCGGTGCCGGCCAGCGTCCGTCTCGATATCGGGAGATATCGGGCGTAGCCATATCGGACATGTCGACGCCCATATCGTTCCCGGCGCCGGCACCCTGGCAGCCAGCAGCGACGAGAAAGAGCCAGATCAGATGATTCGCCACCATCCCATGATAGCGACTTGGCAAAAGCGCGGATGTCCCAAAAGTGTCTCTTACGGGCTGATCGCTCCGCTCAGCTGCACGACCACGCCGCCCTCCGAGCCCGGCTTCATGGCGTCGACGACCAGGTGGTATTTGCCGGCCGGGACCTTGAGCAGCTGCGCGGTTCCCGTCGCTGTGGTCGACCCGGTGCAGCTCACTTGGGTGCCGGCGTCGCAGGCGAACAGATCGTTGTCGTTGGTGTAGAGCGCAAAGGCGTGCGTGCCGACCTGCGCCCACTCGAGGGTGAGGTCGGCCTTGGCGGGCAGCTCGAAGTCGATGACCGCGTCTTGCCCACCGGCGGTGGTGACGCACGAAGTCGCCTTCTGATCGTCGCCAGCGCCAGTGGTCTGCACCACCACCGACTTGACCGAGCCGTCGAGCGGCATGAGCCCGATCTTCTGATCGGCGCGGCAGGCGAACTTGGTGCACAGCGGCGACGTGACGCATTTCTTGTCGTTGCAGTCGGTGAAGCCGTCCATGTCGTCGTCGATGCCGTTGTTGCAGATCTCGAGGATGCGCTCCTGGATGCCGCTCAAGGTGAGGTCGACCACGCCCTCAGTGCCTTGCTGGAAGGCGTCGACGATCACGTTGTAGCGACCGGGTTGGAGATTCGGCATGGCGAAGTTGCACCCGAACGGCAAGATGTTGGGGTCGGCGCAGTTGAAGTTGTTGGCGTCGCACGGATCGAGCGGCTGGATCTGTTGCGACAGCTGCAACACATGTGAGCCCGTATCGGTGCACGAGAATCCGAGCGCCATCGGCTTCAGCAGATTGACCCGCACCACGCGTTCCTTGCCGGAGCCTTTGCTACAAGTCGTCTTGTAGAGGTTCTGCGCGCCCCGCGTGTCGATGGTGACGCTGTTGTTGGTGCCCCAGTCGAAGTCGCCGAGATCAAAGTCGGGAACGCACAAAGGCGCCGTGCAGCCGAGCACGCCGAAGCAGGCCGGATCGAGGCAGTCGATGAGGCCGTTGCCGTCGTCGTCGATGTTGTTGTTGCAGATTTCCTGCTGCCGATTTTTGAAGGCCGAGATGCGCAGGTTGAGCGTGCCTTCCTGGCCCGCTTTGGACGCCTTGAAGATGAAGACATATTTGCCGCCCGGTCGGGCCGCGAAGGCGACCGAGCCGCCGCTGCCGCCGCCGGGGTTGAAGCACGAGGTCTGGATGGCGTCGCAGGCCTGGCCCGGCGCCGGGAAAGTGAAGAGGCCGAAGACATGGTCGCCGGTCTGCGTCCACTCGACGAGGATGCCGGCCGTTTCGGGCAGCGTGAAGGCCACGGTGACGTCTTTGCCCGTCGAGGTGCCGGCGCAGGTCGGGTGATAGCGGTTCGACGACGTGGTGGTGACCGCAGTGGCAGTCTTGGCCGGCCCGTCGACGATGAGCGTGCCGACGTTGATGTCGGGGTTGCACTGTTTGGCGATGCAGTTCGCGGCCGTCTTGCAGGCCAGGTCCTGGCAGTCGATGAGGCCGTTGCCGTCGTCGTCGACGCCGTTGTTGCAGATCTCGGGCATGGTCGTCTTGGCGGTGGTAAGTCGCACGGTCGTCGAGGCTTGCGTGCCGGGATAGGACTGGACGATGAGGTAGTAGGTGCCAGCAGAGAGTGCGGGGAAGGTGCGATTTCCCGTCGCTGCTTGGCCGACATTCCAGCAGCCGAGCCCGTTCTGATCGCAGGCCTGGTTGGTGCCAGCGCGGAACAGCGCGACGACATGCGCGCCGCCCGTGGCCTGGGTGAAGTCGACGCGGACGTCGGTGGTCGAGGTCAGCTTGAAGGTGCCCACGCGCGCTTTGCCGCCAGGCACGGCGCAGGTGGTGAAGCTGCGTGTGGCACCGACGGTGTTCATGGTGCGGGTGACGTCGCCGTCGTGATCGGGGACGGTGCCGAAGTCGATCTCCGGCGAGCAGACAGCGACGATGCAGGCCGGGAAGGTGACGCACTGTGGGTCGGCGCAGTCGACGAGGCCGTCGCCGTTGTCGTCGACGCTGTTGTCGCAGATCTCCGGGCCAGGCTGCGGCTTGCAGGCCGGCGAGCCCATGCACTCGGGGTCGGCGCAGTCGATGAGCTTGTTGTCGTTGTCGTCGATGCCGTTGTTGCAGATTTCTCGGCCGGGCACGACGCAGGCTTTGTTGCCGAAGCAGACCGGGTCGGCGCAGTCGATGAAGCCGTTGCCGTCGTCGTCGACGCCGTTGTCGCAGATTTCCGTCGGCACGAAGGCGTCGTGGCCACCGTCGCCAAAGTCACGGCCACCATCGCCGCCGTCACGGCCACCGTCACGGCCGCCGTCGCCGCCGTCGCGACCGCCGTCGCCGCCGTCACGGCCACCATCGCGACCACCGTCGCCACCATCGCGACCGCCGTCGCCAAAATCATCGCCACCGTCATGCCCACCGTCGCCGCCATCGCGGCCGGCATCGGCCAGATCAGGCAGTACGCAGTGTTGTCCCGGAGGACATCCATCGTCGAACTTGTCGATGCTGGAGCGACCACAACCTGCAAGCGCCAAAGCCAACACACACGCGGCGCGAAAGACGTTCATGCCCGGAGTGTACTTGAATTCCGGGTTAATTCACTCGGATCACGCCCTGCAGCTTGTTGGACTGCGCGCCGGTGAGGTCGTTGATATATATCTGGAAATGATGGATGCCGACCGTATCCGGCGTCCACATGGTGATATCGAAGCTGACCGTGCCGACGACGCCCATGCCGACGTTCATGATCGGCGTCGGTGGCGTCATGCTGATGAGCGAGCCGTTGGGCGCGTAGAGCTCGACGACGCTCTGGCTGATGTCGTTGTTGTTGTCGGTGTAAGCGATGCTGCCGGAAATCGTCGTCTGCATCCCGACGAGCGCAGCGTTGGGGCTGTACTTGAGGTCGCGGATCGATGGTGGCTCTGGGCCACAGCCGGCGAGAAGGCCCGTGCAGACGAGAAAGATCGAGAGGCGCATGGTTCCGGTTTACCTCGAGGCCTGGGTCACTTTTTCGACCCTTTCTTCTTGGGCTTGGCGGCCGGCTTTTTGGGGGCGGCTTTCTTGGCCGCCTTCCCCGTCGCTGGCTTCTTGCCGGCTTTCTTGGCCGCTTTTTTGGCAGGCGGCTTTTTGGGCGCCGCTTTTTTGGCAGGCGGCTTCTTGGCAGCGGCTTTTTTGGTAGCCGGCTTGTGGGCCACAACCTTCTTCCCGGCCGGCTTTTTCGCTGCCTTCACCGTCGCTGGCTTCTTGGCCGTAGCCTTTTTGGCCGCCGGCTTTTTCGGCGCGGATTTCTTGGCAGCCGGCTTCGCGAAGTTCTTGGCGGCGGGCTTCTTGACGGGCGGCTTCTTCGCAATCGCCGTCGCCGGCGCAATATGCTGCACCGCCACCCACTCGGCGTCCGGATCCTCGACCTCCACCACCTCGACCAGCGTCACCGACGACGTCGAAGGCACCAACGTGATCGGCGTCACCGTCGCTGACCCGTCGCTGTCGGCGCTCTCCGCCTCGGTCGCCTCGACCACGCGCACCGGCATCCACTCCGCCGCGCCTTCATCGTTGCCATCGTCGCTGGCGCCATTCTCCGGCGCAGTCTCCGCCCCACGCGTGGCGTCGCCCGACCCCGAGAAATAACGCAGCATGGGCTCCAGATAGAACTCGCGCCAGCCGTCGACATAGTCTTCCCGCTGACCCGGCGGAATCACCTCTTGCTTGAGCGTCATCCGGGTCCCCTCGGCCACCGATTCCAGCGTCACCTCGACGGTAGAATCGGCCGCCTCGGGCGGATAATCCTCGGATCGCCAGCTCATGGTCAGCCGCTGTCCCGGCTCCAGCTTCAAGAACCGTCCCGAGATATACCCGTCCCAGGCCGTGAACTCCGCACCCTCATGGCGCCCGGAAATCGTCGCCCCCGATCCAATCATCGCGCCGTGCGACTCGGAGTCGAGCCACGCCGCATAGATCTCGTCGGGGGACACAGGGAACAGCTCGGACAAGACGATCGGCTCTTGTTCGCTCATCTCCCGAGAATAACGCTGTGTCGGCCCGTCGCGCAGCCGAAAAATACTATTCCGTCTCAGCAACCGGCCGGGATGGCCCACTCACCACAAAGCCCATGATCTGCAGCCCCAGCAGCACCACGACCGCGCCAACGCCCAGCACCAGCGACGGCAACTTGGTCGACAGCAACATCAGCGAAAACGCCAACGCCACCAGCACCGCGAACACCACGATCGCCACCAACCGCGACGTCCGCAACGTTGGGTCATACTTCGCGGTCGTGTCCGGCCGCACTTCCGCCGGCAGCGCCTTTTCGAGGCCCACCGGGGCCCAGGCCGGCCCGCGCCACAACACCTGCGCCTTGTCGCGCCAGCGCGGCGCCCGCCACATCATCGACGCCATCTCCACCCAGTAGTGCACCTGGGCCCACGCCGGATTGTAGCTGGCGAGCGGCTTGGTGATGCCGTACACCGGCGTCTCTTCCTCCTCGGCGTAGGTGCCAAACAGGCGGTCCCAGACGATCAAGATGGCGCCGTAATTCTTGTCGAGATATTGCGGGTTGATGGCGTGGTGGACCCGATGGTGCGTCGGTGCGTTGAGCCACAGCTCGACCCACCCTGGCAGCCGATGCACCAGCTGGGTATGGATCCAGAACTGGTACAGCGTCGACGCGGAGAGCATCACCACGTAGACCAGCGGCGGCACCCCGAGCAGCGCCAGCGGCAGATAAAACGGCACGATGGTCCAGCTGGTCAGCACCGCCTGACGCAGCGCCACAGCGAGATTGTAGTCCTCACTTTGATGATGAACGATGTGCGCGGCCCACAGGACGTTGACCTCGTGCGACAGCCGATGCCACCAGTAGTACAAGAAGTCGACACCGACGAAGGCAATCACCCACGGCCACACCGGCGACGTCCAGGTCACCACCCGGTGAGCGTAGACGGCGCTGTAGATCGAGAGGATGAACACCGTCGAGAACAGCACCAGCACTTGCTGCGTGATGCCACACGACAGATCGTTGATGGCGTCGCCCACGCGATACACCAACAGACCCCGACGCCGCGCGATCCACAGCTCGATGGCGATCAAGATGAAGAAGAACGGGACCGCCAGCGCGATGAGGTTGATGCCTTTCATGGTCGCAACACTCCGTCGACGGGCAAGGACAAGTGGCCTTCGACCTGCCGCCACAGTCCACCCTCGTTTTCGTAGGCAAACAGCGCCCTTGCGGGCACCCGGATCTTCGACGGCAAGGTGACCTCCACCTGGCCGGCCACCCAGCCGACGCGTCCGTTCGGCGTCACGTCGGCATGCAGCTCACCGAGGCGCCGGTAGTGTACGCCCAGCGTCTTCAACTGTTCCCCGAGGACGTCTTTGATCGAAGGTCCACCGTCGATACGTTCATCTGGGCCCAGCCCGAAAAAAACCGCATCGGGGCGCGCCGACAAGGAGCCCAAAAACTCATCGGCCGACACCAGCCCCCGTTCGTAGACCGCCACCACCGCCGTAGCCCCCGACGCGCTCGCACCCACGAGCGGTCTCTCTTTGTAGCGCGACCGCTCGGCCTGGGCCACGCCCAACGACCAACAAGATGCCGCCACCCACCACTGCCCGTCCGCCTCGGCAAAGACCTGCGTGACCCGGATGCCGAGCGCACCTTTTTGCGGGCCGCCCGTCACGTCCACGAGATCGCTCAGCCAGGCCGCGCGCCCATCGGACGTCACGCCGATCACCGGGCTCGTCGAGCGCAGGGCGTAGCGGCCTTTTTTCCAGATCGGGGCCAGCTGATGCAGCCACTCGGCACGCGACGACGCCAGATCTTTGTTCTCGACACCGACGGCAAATGCCCCTGGCAACACCCGCGCGCCAAACGCTTCGAGGTCGCCGCGCTCCAGCGCCGACAGCTCGTCGGTCCACAGCCGTTGCAGCGTCGATTTGACGGCCGCAGCGTCGACAGCCGGCCGCACTGTCGGCCGTGCGACCGGGGCCGATCCGCACGCCATCAGCCCTATTGCCGTCGCTGCCAACCAAGGAATCCGCATTCGGCCGCACTGTATCATGTCCGGCGACGGCGGCCCCGACGCCCCCAGGCAATGCCTGCGACCAGTAGCGCCAGCGTCGTGGTGACGGTGATGGACACGCCGTAAAACAGCGGATCGTCCTCGTACGTCCAGGCGACCGTGTGCACGCCAGCCGGCACCGCCACCCCACGCAGCGCATAGTCGACCCGCAGGGCCTCGGCGGGTTTGCCGTCGACGGTGACACGCCACCACGGCGACCACGGCTCACTCGTCACCATGACGCCCGGCACGCGGAGCTGCACGCCGATGGCCAGCGACAGCGCACTCTCGCGATCGAGCGCATACACGCCCGTCGCGCGCAGGCCGGGCACGGCATCCGCCACCTGGGCCACCCCGTCGACGGCATGGTCGACCACCACCTCACGCGACGGCACAAACGTCGCCGACGCAATCGCCCGCGCCTGCCCATCCTCGTCGCTGACGACCCGTTGCTGATGCACCACGAAGACGCGTGGCAAGGCTTCGTCGTTGCGCCACAAATCGATGCCGTCGCCGCCCGAAGACACCTTGACCCACCCGGTGCCCGACGGTGGCCGATCCGCCGGGGCGATGAGCCAGGTGATCGACAGCAGGTCCACCAGCGGCGAATCGAAGCGCCACAGGCCCTGCGCGGTCAGGTCGTCGGCCAGATGCGCATGTGGGTAGGGTGCGCCGTGGTTGGCGATCCACAAGAAATGCAGATAGCGCCAGATGGGCAACGAGCTGTAGCCGCCGGCGGACTCGGTGCCCCAGGCGAGCCCACTGTTGTGCAGGCGATGCGCGAGATGCACGTCGTTGGTGGCGCGACCGGGATTGCCGCGTAGCTGGGTCGCCACCGTCGGACGCGTGCGGGTGTCGTGGAAAGCCATCGACGGGTTGTCGCTGCGCCAGGTGAACAAGAGCTCGGCTGCGACCAGCACGACCAAGATCGCCGGCAGCGATTTGCGCGGCAGACGCTCTACGACCGCATCCAGCCCGTCGGCGGCCAGAATCGGCGCGGCCAGCACCCATACATAGAGTGCGCGTGCCGGACACCGAATCGCCACCGGCATGATCTTGAAGAGCAGCGGATGCAGAAAGCCGTCCGCGCCCCGCGCCAGCTCGGCAGCGACGACAAGCAGGCCAAACATGGCCAACCGCTGGGTCCGCCCGCGCCGCTCGCCAAGCGAGGCCAGCGCCAGCAGCGACGCGATCAGACCCACGCCGTAGCCACACAGCTCCCACTGGTTGGAGGCGCCGCTATACGTTCCCCGCGCCTCGTCGCCAAACGCCGTCGGCAAAACCACCGTCGCCAGATAGCTCCACGACGGCCAGGCAAAGCTCGAGGCAAAGCCATACTCGACGCCGATCCCGCGCGGCGAGAGGCCAAGGTGCGACAGGGCCGGCAGGATCTGCGCCGCCGCCAAACCCACGCCCACGACGCCGATGCCGGCCAAGCCCCACAAGGGCCGGCGCCGATTCTCGACGGTGACGGCATAAAGCCCGATCACCCAGCCGGCATACAACAGCATCGACCAACCGCCACCCAAGATGGCCAGCGCCAACGCCGCACCCCCGCCGGCCACCGCGGCCAGCACCACCTTGCGCTTCTCGTCGCCAGCCGCCACCGACGCCACGGTCTCGACCGCCACCAGCACCCACGGCAGCCAGGCCGTCGTCGCCAGAAACATGGCGTGTCGCACCTCGAGTACCATGAAGGCCCCAAGGCCGAGCGTCAGCCCCGCGACGGCAGCCGCGGCGGCGCTCCGTCCCCTGAGGCGCGCCAGCCGATACATCCCCGCCGCGCCAATCAGCGGATGTACCAGCGCCAGCCAGGCATAGAGCTTGAGCGGATGCACCAGCAGCCACAGCCATTGCAATGGATACAGCACGCCAATCTGCGGATCTCCGACGAGAGGAAACCCGCTCCAGGCCCCGAGATCCCACGATCCCAGATAGCCGGCCCGCATCTGCCGCGCCGCCGCCGTCCAGTGCGGCTCGAAATAAGCCGAGATGTCCTCGAACCAATACACCCGCCCGACGAGCCCGGCGCGATACTGCCAGGCGATCGCCAGCACCATCACCGTCGCTGGCAGCCAAGCCATCAGCCAGCCGCTCGGCTTCTTTCCCTCCGCGTCGGTCTTCAAAACTCGCTCAAGCTTCAGTTGCCTGGCGAAAACCACGCGTGCTACGGTGCCGCCACTTCATGTCGAGCGGACCGAGCTGATGGCTATCACGCTGCGAACGTACTCTTTCATCGACGCGCTGCAACCGCAGCTCGCCAGCTTCATTGGCAAGACCGCGCGCGGCTTTCTGCCGCTGCCCGGTCATGCGTCGCTGTTCGTCGAGATCGCCCCTGGCATCGCGATCAACCGTGTCACCGACATCGCGCTCAAGGCGACCAAGGTCGTCCCGGCGATCCAGGTGGTCGAGCGCGCCTACGGTCTCCTCGAGGTCCATGACTCCGATCAGGGCGAAGTGCGTCAAGCTGGCCGCGCGATCCTCGATCACCTCAAGGTCTCCGAGGACGATCGGTTGAAGCCCAAGGTTCTCACCAACCAGATCATCCGCGCCATCGAACCGTACCAGGCGCAGCTCATCAATCGAAATTCCCAGGGCATGATGATTTTGCCAGGCCAGTCGCTCTTCATCCTCGAGACCGAGCCGGCCGGCTATGTCGCCTTTGCCGCCAACGAGGCCGAGAAGTCGGCCAACATCTCGCTGGTGTCGGTCACGCCGTATGGCGCGTTCGGTCGGCTTTATCTCTCGGGTAGCGAGTCGGAGATCGACTCGGCAGCCCAGGCCGCCATCGCCGCCATCGAAGGCGTCACCGGCAAGGCGTCCGAAAAGTTCGTCGACAAGTAGTCTTTTGCTGAACTCTAACTACAACACAACGCACCGCTACAGGAGACACGGAAATGGCTGACGCTCTCGGAATGATCGAGACCAAAGGGTTCGTAGGCATGGTCGAGGCCGCGGACGCGATGGTCAAGGCAGCCCGCGTGGAGCTCGTCGGGTACGAGAGGATCGGCGGCGGTTACGTCACCGCCATCGTACGTGGCGATGTCGCGGCAGTGAAGGCGGCCACCGAGGCTGGTCAGCGTGCGGCAGAGCGCGTCGGCGAGCTGGTGTCGGTGCACGTCATTCCGCGTCCCCACGTCAACATCGACCTCATCCTGCCGCTCGGCCGCCAGCACGGCGGCGGCGACGACAACACCGGTTCCCACAAGAAGTAGCCGATGGTCCTCGGCAAGGTCATCGGGACCGTGGTCTCGTCCAGGAAGGAAGAGGAGCTCTCAGGGCTCAAATTCCTCCTGGTCAAGGCCTGCGACGCCGACGGGAAACCCACCGGATCCACGGTGGTTGCCGTCGACGCCGTCGGCTGTGGCGTGGGTGAGGTCGTGCTCTATGCCTCGGGCAGCTCGGCGCGCCAGACCAAGGTCACCAAAGACCGCCCCGTCGACGCCACCATCATGGCCATCGTCGACGAGGTCGCAGTCGACGGTCACGCCCGCTACATAAAGGACTAGTCGGTGGACGAGCGGCGGATCCAGGAAATTGTGGATAAGGTCATGGCGCGGCTTGGCTCTGGCGTGCCGGGGACGCCGATGGAGGCCGTCAACCAGGCGGTCAACAATCCGCGTCTGTCGACCACCGCGCGTTCCGCCAGCGACACGCCCAAGTCCAACTTGCGCGTCCCCGTCGGTAAACACGGCGTCTTTCCCGACGTCGACTCCGCCACCAAAGCCGCACGCAAGGCCTTCGAAGAATTCGACAAGGTCTCGCTCGAGGTCCGCCAGAAGATGGTGGACAACATGCGCAAGGTCATCTTGGACAATGTCCGTGAGCTCGCCGAGCACGCCGTCGCCGAGACGGGTCTGGGCCGCGTCGAGGACAAGATCAAGAAGAACACCCTCGTCGCCCAGAAGACGCCCGGCCCCGAAATTCTGCGGCCGATCGCGTACTCGGGCGATCACGGTCTGTGCATCATCGA
>Ga0123338_10001740_pt1 | contig 20727 bp, 19 predicted proteins | sample grotaG_FD_89793 | JGI IMG/M metagenome (GOLD analysis project Ga0123338, IMG submission 89793) | Glacier valley bacterial and archeal communities from Borup Fiord, Nunavut, Canada, to study Microbial Dark Matter (Phase II) -... | ecosystem: Environmental > Aquatic > Freshwater > Ice > Glacier ...
GCGGAGTTACTGGAAAATTCAGATCATTTGGTTTTGGCCCAGAAGCCGACGCCGGCGGCCATGGTGCAAATTGAATCGGCTGGGCTGGCGACGCTTTCAATTGCGTAAACTGCGTTAGAGCTTGATGACGCGATCTTCGCGGCTGGCGCGGTATATGGCGTCGAATATCGCGACCACCTTGCGGCCTTCGGTTGCGGGTAAGGGTACTGGTGCGCCGTTCGCGATGGCATCCAGGAAGTTTGCAATTTCAAGCGCGTGGTAGCGCCCGGCGGAATCGGGCTCCCGGGCAAAGCGGGCGCGGTCTTCCGCGGCGAATTGCTGGAGCAAATGCTCTTCGCCGGGAATGGTCCAGATGTCATTCAGCGCAGGGCCTGCCTGCCCCGACATGCCGGCGATGAACGTCGCGCCTGAATCGGTTTCCGCTCCCACAGAGGCACCGTTTGCCCCGTGGATGTGGATCTTCGTGTAGAGACCCGGCTTCTGACAAAGGCTCACCACCACGGAGGCGATGCCGCCGCCCTGGAAGCGCAAAGTTGCCACGGCCGTGTCTTCCACTTCGATGTAGGGGTGATTCAGATTGGCCGCGATGCCGGAGATTTCCGTGACATCGCCCATGAACCATTGCAGCAGATCCAAATGGTGCGGCGATTGATTGACCAGTACGCCGCCGCCTTCGGTCTGCCACTTGCCGCGCCAGGGGTCGGAGCGATAGTAGGCTTCGTCGCGCCAACTGAACATAGCGACGGTAGCGAGTATGGGCTTGCCGATTTTGCCCGCACTAATTGCATGCTTCATGCGCTGGACCGGTTCATACAACCGGCGCTGGCTTACTACGCCGAGTTGAACGCCGTTGCTCCGTGCCGCGGCAATCATGCGGTCGCAATCGGCAAGCGTTGCGGCTAGTGGTTTCTCTACCAGAACGTGCGCACCGCCAGACATTGCTTCGATAGCGGCTTCGGCATGCAGGGGATGCGGGGTACAGAGAAACACTGCTTCCGCTTTGGTTTTGGCGAGAGCTTCCGTGATATTCGAAAATGCCGCCGGGCCATATTGCTGGCTAAACGCATTGGCGCGATCAGGGTTAGCATCCACCACGGCGACGAACTCCGAATTGGGTAAACGAGCGAGAGCCTGGGCATGCAGCGCGGCTACTTTGCCGCAACCAACCAGCGCGGTGCGAACGCGCCTCATGCGAAGTATTTCCGTTTCATGCGGTGCAGAAATTCCAGGGATTCACGCATTTCCTGCATGCCATTCATGCCGTCTTCAATGCTCACCCAGCCACGATAGCCGTGATCCGCGAGTATGCAGAAGATGCTGTCGTAATCGTTCAGGCCCTGGCCGGTGACGCCGTGCTGCAGCGTGCCATCGGGTGCTAAGGACCGGTCGCTTGCATGCATGCTGCACACATCGCCCGCGACCGCTCTGAGCAACTCGATGGGATCGTCGCCGGCCACAACCGCGTTTGAAGGATCGTACTGCACACCGAATGCGGGGTGTCCGCGAAATTCGTTTACTACCCGCAGGAAGAGATCGGCTTTCTGAGCGAACTCAGGGGCTTTCCACTTGCCATCTTTGTAATGGTTTTCGAGGCCAAGTTTCACGCGTGCTTCGAGCGCGATTGGCAAGAGTTGGCGGAAGGCTGCGAAGATCCATTCGAATGCCTGTTCGTCCTCGACTTCCGGCCGCCGTTGCCCGGTGAGTATCCGGCAGACCGTTCCGTCGCCGCCCAGGCGGTGAGCTACCGAGATCATGGCTGCTTCCCGGTCAATCTCTCTTGTACGCGCCTCTGAATCGGGCTGCGTAAAATCAGGGGAACAGCAGAACATGGGCATGGCGAAACCTGCGCTTCGAATGGCATCGGCCACGCGATCCACTTCGCCATTTTCAAATGACGGGAAGAAGCCCTCGTACATCTCCAGGCCCTCGGCGGGCAGTTGTTTTGCTTCTTCGATCCAATCGAAAACAGACAGGTTCAGGGGGATCTGGCCCAGGTAACATTTCGGGAATGCGGATATTTTCACGTCGCGATGGATTTTACCGCGTTCACGGTGTACTCCTGCATTTCGCTCGGGACGGCCGCAAAGGCGGAACCGCCGCTATCCCACGAATATTTCTGAACGCGGATGTTCGGCCGGTCGATTTCAATCACGTTCAGCGAATTGCGCTCGCCCTTGTAACGCTTCGAAATTGCCGTACCTGCCTGCGCGAAGATGAGCGCTCCGTTGGGTGTTTCAAAGCGATCTGCCACTTTCCCGCTTGCGCCGATGTGCATGTGCCCGGCTAGGAGAACGTCCAGGTGGCAGGCTAACCGCGTGAGAGCCTTGTCACCGCGTTTAACAAGCATGCGCGAGGAATATTGCTCAGGCAGATCGAACGGGTGGTGTGTGACCAGGATGCGCGTGATCTCTGACGGCATATGGCGAAATCGTTTTTCGACTTCCGCCACTTGGGTAAGGTTGATGCTGCCGCCCCGAATGGGCCAGACGCGGGCGGTATCGAGTCCCATTACGGCGATTTCCTCATCGCGGTAAAAGGGCATCAGGTCATCGGTAATAAATTCGCGATAGAGCGAAAGCCGTTGCGTAACGCGGCGGTAGTAGTTATAAAAGGGCAGGTCATGATTGCCGGGGACCATGATCTTTGGACCTGGCACTTCACGGACGAATTTGCGCGCCTCTTCAAATTCAGAACGCGTGGCGTGTTCCACAAAATCGCCAGAGAGCACAGTGAGATCGGGCTTCAGGTTCGCAATGGTGGAGCAGAGAACCTGAGCGAGAGCCGGTTCGCTCCAGCCGAAATGAAAATCGGAGAGGTGCACGATGCGCCGCATCGGTTACGCTTCCGGAGCTTTATCGAGAACGGCCGCGGGCGCCACCACGCGCAGTGCGCCGGGCAGAGAGCGGTACTCCAAAGGGGCACGCAAGATCTTTACTTCGCCATCGAGCGATACGCCCAACTTCTTACGGCGCGTTTCCACACGCATGGAACTTACGGCGAAGGTTTCGAAATCCTGATGCTTCTTGAATCGGCCAAGAACCAGGGAAGCCGCCAGACGAAACAAGCCCCACCGGCTTAACTTGCGCATCACGTAGACCCACAGAAGGCCGCTGTCCAGATGATCCCGCGAACCCAGGCGATAACCCTCCATGCGGTGCTCGTTATTCGCCACCAGGATGTAGGGCGTCTTGCGATGAATTTCCTGACCGTTCACCAGCAGGCGCAAATTCAGATAAGGATTGCGCCGGAAAACGGAAAATATAGCAGAGGCGATGGAGAGCCAGCGCACTTTCCAGCGGTGCTCAATACGCTCGCGAGCAAACCAGTAAGTGGGGTAAAGGCCGATGACGGAGTTGTTCAGGAACACGCGCCCGTTGACGACGCCCAAATCCATTTTCGCCACTCGGTCATTCTTCAATTGCTCAATGGCTTCACTCACATTCAGCGACACGCCCAGATCGCGAGCCAGATGATTGAGGGTGCCGATGGGGAGGATCGCCATAGGGACATTCGAGCCATTTAGGCCTGCCGCGACACCGTTCAGCGTTCCGTCGCCGCCGCCGGCGATCACGACAGAGGCACCCTGTTCGCGAGCGCGCCGAACAGCCGCCGTAATATCGAAGCCAGCTTTGGCCTGCTCCACTTCTAATTTCACGCCAGCCGCGCTCATCGCTTGAGTGAGCTGATCTCTACAGGAGGAACCATCGTCCCAGCCAGAGCGCACGTTCAGCAGAGCGTAGACCGGCTTCCCGGGTGCAAAAGGTTCCATGAGGGTTTATGCGCTCTTGCGCTTCTGGCGAGCCGCGGGTGAGGGAGTTTGCTGCTGCGGTGCCTTGCGTTCGGTTGCGCGTTTCAAGCTTCGCCTCAGAGCATCCATGATGTCGACGGGCGGCTTGCGTGCCATTGGGGCGGTGTCTTGGGTGGCCGCCTCGGCTGGCACGCTATTTACTTTTGCATCCACCAAAGCTTTAACGCGCTGCTTATAGCTGTCTATGTATCGCTCAGGCTCAAACGGTCCAGCCATCTGTTCAATTAAAGAAGAGGCAAGCTGAATTTCCTTCGCATTCAGGTTTTGGGTGGCGGCGGCTGCTTCCTGATCGCGGCGGACTTCCGAGGCATAAAACATAGTGTGTCCCACCAGCCCTTTCACGCCATGGCGAAGCACCAGCACCTGTTCGCGGCCGTGCATGGCAAGTTGGGCCAGAGCCGCGAAACCGGTCTTCTTCATTGCTACGTACAGGAGAGAATACGGCTTTTCGCCGCTCGGGTCTGGGACTACGTAATAGGAAGTATCCAGATAGACCGCGTCGATTTCCTCCCAGCGGACGAACTCCGTCACCTCCAGATCGCGCGAGGTGCTGCGGGCCAGCTTCAGAATTTCAGCGGGGTCTATTGCGACGAAGCGATCCTTTTCGAATTCATACCCTTTTACTACTTCGGGCTGGGGTTCGGCGGCGGCGTAGGCACTCATGGATGACGAATGAGTGACTCGCTCGGCGGATGAATATACCGGTTCGGGGCGGCTTTCCAGTTCGGGTGGAGCGGCTTGCTGTTTGGGAGCGAGGGCAATCTGTTTTGGGGTTTGTCGGGCGGGTGCGGCTTCCAGCCCTTCCTCAGCCTCGCGCTTTTTCAAATTACGAAACGGAATGGTTTCGCGCCGGGCTGCGGCGTAGAGTTTCACCGGAAAAGTCAATAAACCGAAAGTAAGCTGTCCTCTCCAAACTGCCGTGGCCACGAGTTCATCTAAGCAATTGGCAAGCCACGATATAGTTCAAAGATGGCAGAGCAAGAAGAACGGCATTACACGTGGGATGCGGTGCCGCTGGAGGTTCTGAGCCCCGCAATTTCCCGCAAAATTATCACCGGTGAACGAATGATGGTGGCGCAGGTTTTCATAAAGAAAGACGGGATTGTGCCGGAGCATAGCCACGAAAACGAGCAGATCACTTACATATTGGAAGGCGCGCTGGAGTTTCTGATCGGAGGCCGCCGGACTACAGTCGCTAAGGGCGAAGTGCTGCATATTCCTTCCAACGTGCCGCATAGTGCGGTGGCTCTTGAGGACACCGTGGATCTGGATTTGTTCAGCCCGCCGCGCGCGGACTGGCTTTCCGGCGATGACGCGTACTTGAGGAAATAGCCCGCATGGATCTTGGATTAAAAGGAAAAGTGGCGCTTGTTGCGGCTGCAAGTCAGGGTCTGGGCTTGGCCTCGGCTCTAGCTTTGGCGGCGGAGGGCGCTCGCGTAGCGATCTGTGCCCGTAATGAAGAGACTCTTACGCAAGCGGCGCACGTGATCCGGTCCGAGACGGGGGTGGAGGTATTCGCTGAACCGGTTGATGTGCGCAGTGGTGAACAGTTGCGCGGCTTTGTGGCTGCGGTGAATCTCAAGTTCGGCCATATCGATATCTGCATTGCAAATGCAGGCGGGCCGCCCGCGAAGCCGTTCCGCGACACAACAACGGAGGATTGGCACGCGGCGATTGAAGCGAATCTGATGAGCACGGTTGCACTGGCCCGTGAGGTATTGCCGGGCATGTGCGACAGGCTTTGGGGAAGGTTCCTGACCATCACTTCCGCAGCGGTGAAGCAGCCGATTGAAGGCCTGGTACTTTCAAACGCTGTACGGGCAGCGGTGGCTGGGCTGACCAAGACCCTGGCGAATGAATGCGGGCCTTACAACGTTCTGGTGAACAATATCTGCCCTGGCTATACAGCCACGGCGCGGTTGCAATCGCTGGCGGGCGATAAACCTGATGTACGCGAACGCTGGCTGGCACAAATACCCCTGGGGCGATTCGGCACACCGGAAGAGTTCGGCGCGACGGTTGCGTTCCTCTGTTCTGAACAGGCTGGATATATCACGGGCGTGAGCTTAGCCGTGGATGGCGGCCTGGTGCGCAGCCTTCTTTAGACAATTAGTTCACGCGTGCCAGCGGGCGCTTTTTATTAACTTCCTCCGGAAAAACAGCATGGCCTGGGGGCGGAGGATAGAGCATGTGCAGCGCCTCCAGACGCTTGCGCACGTAGCGGGAAGGCATCTGGCGAGGACCGGTTTCGACGTCGATATCGCAGCAGATTCCGTGCAGGTACAGCGTAGCTGTATCGATAAACGCCTGCTTGGCGTATTCGCGAAGCGCCTTGGAATCTTTCGCGCTCTGACGCTCCGGAAGGGCTTGTTTCATTTGCCAGCTCCGTTCGTCAATCTCCCCGTTCACCTTAGCGGCCAGCTCCTCTTTCACCAGACGCAGGAAACCTGACGCCGCATCCTTGGTCCAGCGTTCAGCCATTAGTTCGGCGATGCGGTGATAGAAGCTGAAATGGTATTCCGAGACTTCTTCGTCTTTCGTCGCGAAAAGTAAGACGACTCGATTCTTCTGCTGAAGCCGGAAAGACGGGATTGAGTTGCCGTCCGGAGGCGCTTTGAAGCTCACATAAACCGGCCCGGTGCCATCCCGTTTTTCCAGAAAAGGAACCAGGACGATCGTCAAAGGCGGCAGCTCCCATTCCACAATGGGGGGAAGCGCATTATGCGGGTCATGCAGGTAATGCCGTAAGTCTTCCTCGGCAATTGGCGGCACGCAAAAGTAGTGCACTTTATCGTTCAGGCGTTGGAACCGGTCTCCCTGGGTACGAAGGAGTTCTTCCGGAAGAAGAGGAGCAGACAAGGTGGGCTCAGCAGGCATTCAGAATTTTCTTGGGGAAAGCTATGCGATTTTAACAGATGGATGCCTAATGCCCCCCGTACGGTACTTGTCTCTGCTGGCGAAGCTTCCGGTGACCGCTATGCGGCGCTGCTGGTGGACGAGCTCCGCCTTCGCTGGCCGGATACTCAGTTCTTCGGCTGCACCGGGCCCAGGTTGCGTAAGTCGGGCGCGGAAACCGTGGTGGCTTCAGAGAAACTGGCGGTTGTGGGGCTAGTGGAAGTAATCCGTCACCTGCCGCGGATTTACGGTGAGTTCCGGCGGTTGCTGAAGGCTGTTCGGGAACGCAAGCCGGCTCTGGCGATCCTGACCGATTCGCCCGATTTCCATCTTCGCGTGGCGGCCAAGCTGGCGAAATTGCAAGTGCCGGTGGTGTATTTGATTGCCCCCCAGGTTTGGGCCTGGCGCAAAGGCCGCCTGAAAGCGATTCGGCGTCTGGTGCGGAGTCTGATTTGTATCTTTCCCTTTGAGGAGAAGTTTTTTCGCGAAAACGGAGTAAATGCCCGCTATATCGGTCATCCGCTGGCAGAAATAGCGCGCCCTACACTCACAAGGGAGCAGTTTCGGGCGAAACACGGCATCCCGGAGGGGTGTCAACTGGTTGTCATTCTGCCCGGAAGCCGCAAGGGCGAAGCCATCCGGCATCTGGCCCCTTTATTGGGCGCGGTGGACCGGTTGCAGCAAGAATTTTCTGTCCATTTTTTGCTTCCTGCATCGCCTAATACAGGTGTTTCATTTTTTCGGAAACGCATTGGCTCCGCATCCATCCAAGTCATAGATGGCGAAGCGTGGGATGCCATGGCCCATGCCGATTTAGCCTTGGCCGCGAGTGGGACGGTCACAACGGAAGCGGCAATTTTAGGAACCCCGATGGTAGTGTTTTACCGGGTAAACCGTTTGAGTTGGTTGTTAGGGAAAATGCTGGTCACCATTCCTTTCTTTTCCATGGTGAATCTGATTGCGGAAAAACGCGTTGTGCCGGAACTGATTCAGGGGCAAATGACGGCGGGTGCTGTTGCGGGGGAAGCTGCGGCGTTGCTCAGATCAGATGACGCCCGGCGGACAATGAGAGAGGAGCTTGCGGTGGTAGCATCGCGGCTTCGGTTTCAGGGAAGTGAAGGGCGAAGTGCAATGGCTAGAGCGGCGGATGAAGTAATTAGAGTTTGGGAGGAAAGCGGTGTTTAAAACAGTTGTTTGCCTGTGCGCGCTAGCGGGGGCCTTGGCAGCCCAGGATCGCCGGAGCCGGATCGATGTGGAGCATTACACAATCGACGCCGACATTAGTGCCAAGACGCAATCGCTAGCAGCACGCGCGGCTGTGCGTTTTATACCTCTCGATTCCGGAATCACCAACGCGGTGTTCGAATTAAATAACGCCCTCACGGTTTCGAAAGTAACTGACGAAAAAGGTACAGCACTTGCTTCGAACCGCACGCAATCCGATTTCACGGTGAGAGTCACCTTTCCGCAACCGCTCGAAAAGGGCGTTCCGGTAACCATCAATTTCGTCTACGACGGCCATTTGACCGGAGCGGAAGATTCGCCGATTTTCGGCATTAAGTTTGCGGCGATTCACGACGATTACGCATACCTGCTTTACCCGGGCCGCTGGTTTCCGGTAAGTGGGTATTCCACTGACCGTTTTGCAGCAGACCTGAATATCACGGTCCCGACAGGGTTTCAGGTTGCGGCAAGCGGAAATAGCACGTCGAAAGCGGCTGGCGATAAGACTACTTTCGCTTTTCAGTTTGCCAAGGCAGCGTTCCCAGGGAGCTTGGGCGTGAGCCGGACGGCTGCGGTGAAACAGCCCGCTGACGGCTTGACGACGTATCTCTTTTTCCGCGGCACGGAAGCGGCCATGACGCGCGTCTACGGGGAAGAGACGGCCAAGATGGTGAATTACTTTACCGGTTTGTTCGGCATTGCGCCTTACGCGAACCTGACGGTATTCGAGACCGAAGCAAACGCACCGAGCGGATATGCCGCGCCGGGACTTATATTTTTGAGCCCGCGCGCGATTGGGCACGACGTAAATATGCGTGTACTGCCGAACCAGATCTCACGCCAGTGGTGGGGCACGCAGGTTTCCGCCGGTTCCCGAAATCATCTATGGGTGGAAAACGGTCTGGCCGCTTATTCTGAAGCGTTGTGGTCTGAGCATCTGAGTGGTTCGAGCGCGCTCGATACACAGATGAAGGCGGCATCTATCGAAGCGCTGACGGTGGATAACATTCCTGTCGTGCAGGAAGCGCGCCTGGAAGATTACTCTCCTGAGCTGTGGGCATTGAGCGCAAGCAAAGGCGCTGAAGTGTTGAACATGCTGCGTTATGTGATTGGCGATGAGAAGTTTTTCCTGACGCTGAAGCAGTTCGCACAGCAGTATGCGTGGAAGGGCGCGATCACGGAGGACTTCCGCAAAGTGGCCGAGCAGGCTTCCGGGCAGGATCTGAAATGGTTCTTCATTGAGTGGATTGAATCGAGCGGCGCACCGGAGTTTAAGTTGGAATACACGGTGTTCCGCACCACCAAGGGTTTCCGCGTGCAGGGCAAGGTATCTCAGGATTTGGACACCTTCCGCATGCCTGTCGATATCAAGATTGAGACGGAAGGGACGCCGGAAGAAAAGCGCGTGGAAGTGGTTGGCACTTCCTCTGAGTTCTCTGTAGATACATTCGGTAAGCCGAAGACAATCACGATCGATCCAAACAACCGGCTGCTTCGGTTCAGTAACCAGGTCCGCGTGGCCGTGGCGATTCGGCGGGGAGAGCAGTTCGCGGAGATCAGCGAGTTTTCCGAAGCGCTGAAGGAATACCAGAAAGCGCTGGAAACAGCGCGTACCAGTTCGCTGGCACACTATCGCATCGCGGAAGTCTTCTTTCTTCAGAACAACTATCAATCCGCTGCAAATGAGTTCCGTGAAACATTGAATGGCGATCTGGATCCGAAGTGGGTTGAGGTGTGGGCTCATCTGGGGCTGGGGAAGATTTTCGATATCACGGGTCAGCGGGAACGTGCGGTGAATGAGTACGAACAGGCCCGCCGCACGCGTGACAATACGCAGAGCGCGCAAGACGAAGTGGCGAAATTGATCCGCACACCTTACGAGCGCAAGAAAAACGACGGCATTTAGAGGTACCTTAAAGAAAAGTGCGCCGCCTGATTTCCAGTTCGCTGCTTTCCCTGCTGCTAGTCACTGTACTGGTATGGGGTGGATGCATATCCTGCGAACAGTACTTCATGTGGCCTGGCGCAAAAACCTGCTGCGCACCTGACGGGCACTGCAAAACAAAGGCACCCGCCAAACAGGCAAGCGGGCCCGAATGCAAACAGATCGCTTTTGACCATCACGAAGGGGTGGATCTGCATGTTGATTTTGCGGTAGTAGCCATGGTTCCTGCTGAAGCGGTGCTTACCGCAGCGCAGGTGGGCCTGTCGCAGCAGGCCACTAATGACACAGAGCCGCCAGGCCCTGATTTACAAATCCTTCACTCTGCTTTTCTGATCTAGATTTCTCCTGCAGTCGCGTTGTTTTGACGCGTGCCGTTGCACGTCTGTCCTCACAAACCAATGCACTAAAGGAGAAACAAACTATGCAGTACTTACGTGCGCATCTGACGATGATTGTTATCGGATCGGCAGTGGCGTGCTCCTCGATTGCCGCTGATCATGGCCCGGTATTTGGACTGGCGACTCCGACGAACCCAAAAGGGGGATGGAGTTTCGACCTGGGCGTGAATGGCCGTGGCACCACCGCGTCCACTCTGGAAGCCGAACTTTCGTATGGCCTTACGCAGAATATTAAACTCGCTATTTCCGGGCCGGTGGTGATTCGGGCGGACCCATATCCGCGGTCTTCCGTAACAACTAATACTCCGATCAGTGGAGACTTCAGCGGTCTGGCCTGGTGGCGGTTCCAACGCAAGGATCTGGCGGGCAAACGGATTGAAAGCACTGCTGTCGCGGGTGTCTTGCTGCCTGGTCCGCAAGAGGAGACCGGCCTTTACAAAGGTCTGAACAGTGGACCCGGATATCTGGTGGGTGCGGTGACAGGCGTTGCGTCGCGCAGCCAGTATGTGTGGGTTGGGTCGAGTTATCAGAGGTATGCGGAACGCAAGGGGGACCGCCGCCCCGATCTGCTTTCTTACACCGCGGTCTATGGCTTCCGCCCGCTTTCCTGGCGGACGGATTATCCGCGCTGGGATTGGCGGATTTTCGGCGAAACAACCGCAGAACTCACCGGCGGCATTCAGCGCAAGTATCTGGATGTACCCGGCACTACCGCGCGACAGATATTTGCAGGGCCCAGCGTGCTGGGCGTGTATCGAGCCATTGGAGTTGAAGCCGGAATCCAGTTTCCGGTGTATCGCGATGCGGGGCCGCTCTTCCCTAAAGAGCGTTACCGCTTTGCTGTGAACTTCGCTTACTTTTTCTAAAAAGGATTTTATGATGCAAAAACGATTACTGCTTCTGACTTGCGCTGCCATGACCGCCGCATTGCCGGGCCGCGCCGAATTGCTTCAGGTGGATCTTTCCATCTTTGGCATGGATTGAATGACCTGCGCCCACGTCGTGAACGTGGCACTGAAGAAAACGGCAGGTGTGGACACCGTGGAAGTGAGTTTGAATAAAGGGCTCGCCACAGTGAAGTTGAAGCCGGGCAACACCGTTTCGGTTCCGCAGCTTTGGGAGCTGATTCATCAGAAAGGCTACACGCCAAAGGCAACAGAGGTCACGGTGAAGGGCGAACTGGAGAGTGTCTCCGGCAAGCTGCAGTTGAAGGTGACTGGCACGAAGGATGTGCTGCCCCTGAGCGCGGATGCGAAGGCTCCAGCGGGTTTTGCGGAAGCAAAAAATCGCGTGGGCCAGACCGTAACACTGCAAGGCGTGATGTTACCGGACAAAAATTTGAAAATTGTTGTCCCGCTACAAGTAGGGCAGGTGAAAAAATGACCACAACAACGTTACAACCGGCAGCGCGCACGGGCGCGCTCAGTTACTTCTCGCTATTTACATCACTCGGGACGTTGCTGTGCTGCGCGTTGCCTTCATTGCTGGTGCTGTTCGGTCTAGGTGCTACGGTAGCGTCCGTGCTCTCTGAGGCGCCTTGGCTAGTTAGCTTGTCGCATCATAAGCTGTGGGTGTTTCTGATATCAGGAGTGTTGATTGGAAGCAACTTCGTCTACCTATATTGGTTAGCTCCGAAGCTTCAGGCCAGGAACGGGTCGTGCGATCCCGGTGATCCTGCGGCCTGCCAGACGGCCAGCCGCTTCAGCCGGATTATACTTTGGTGCTCTGCAATCATCTACCTGATTGGCTGCTTTAGCGCCTTCCTGCTGGGGCCGATTCTGATGCACTTCGATTCGTAAATTTTAGGCAGCTTCCCCTGGGGCGAGGAACAAGTTTCGCTCCAGGCCATGCTGGCGCGTGTATAGATCGAAGTAGCGGCCCGCCGCGGCGTAAAGCTCCGCATGTGTGCCACGCTCGGCAATGCGCCCGCCTTCAATCACCAAAATCTGATCCGCGCGCCGGATGGTGCTGAGCCTGTGGGCGATCACGAAAGTAGTGCGGCCTTGCATGAGAAATGAGAGGCCTTCCTGGATGAGTGCTTCGGATTCGGAATCGAGGCTGGATGTTGCTTCGTCCAGAATCAGGATGCGCGGGTCAGCTAAAATAGCGCGGGCGATGGAGACGCGCTGGCGCTGCCCGCCCGAGAGCTTCACGCCGCGTTCGCCGACGATGGTCTCGTAGCCTTCGGCAAATCGGCTGACGAACTCATCCACGTTTGCGATGCGGCAGGCTTCACGAATTTGCGCTTCCGTGGCGAGAGGCCGGGAGAATGAAACGTTGTCGCGAATGGTTCCATCGAAGAGGAACGATTCCTGCAGCACGACGCCAAGCTGACTCCGGAACGACGCGAGGTTGACGCGTGAAAGGTCCGTCTCATCGATCCACACGGTTCCCTCGTCGGGCGTATTGAAGGCGGTAATCAAGCTGATGATGGTGGACTTTCCAGAGCCGGAAGACCCCACCAGCGCCGTCACCGTTCCCGGTGCGGATTCGAAAGACACTTCGTGGAGCACGGGCTTACCTTTTTCGTATGAGAAGTTCACATCTTCAAAACGCACGCGGCCTTGCAGTTCGGGAACAATTAAAGTGCGGCGCGGATCTTTATCTTCCTGCTGTTCGCTCAACACCTCGCGGGTGCGCTCCAGGCCAGCCAGCGCCTCGCTCAACTGGGTACCGATGGCGACAATTTGAAACACCGGCGCGACCAGCAGCGCCAGGAACGCTGTGTACTTGAAGAAGTCTCCCAGGCTAAGCGTTCCCGCAAGAATTTGCCGCCCGCCAATGTACATGACCAGCGAACTCACGATGCCCAGCAGCAAAGTTGCGGAAAGCGTCATGAAGGAAATGGAGCCGAGCGTCTTAAGTACGTTATCCAGCAGCCGCGCGATGCCTTGGGCGAACACGGATTCTTCCCGCTCTTCGGCATGGTAGCCCTTCACCACGCGAATGCCGCCCAGAAATTCCGTAAGCCGACCGGTTACGTCAGCCGTGATCTTGCCACGCTCTTTGAAGATGGGACGGATCTTGCTTATGGCGCGCTGCAGAAAAAATCCGAAGCTGAGAACCAGCACCAGAGCGAGCGCCGTCATGCGTGCGCTAATGGTCATGAGAATTACAAAGGAAATAATTGCGGTGAGAATGCCGCCGGCAAATTCCACCAGACCTGTGCCAATCAGGTTGCGGATGCCTTCGACGTCGCTCATGATGCGGGAGACCAGCGTGCCGGAACGGTTTGCGTCGAAGTACGCAACGGGCAAGCGGCCAATGTGGGCCTGCACTTTTTGCCGAAGCTCCGCAATCAGTTTTTGTGCGGCGACCGAGAGCAGTTGAGTGAGCGAATACGAAGTAATCCCCTGAATGACAGTTGCGCCTAAGACAATCAAGATGAGCGGCAGCAGCAGTTGGACCTGTTTTTTGCCGACCACGTCATCTACCAGATACTTGGTAGAGGCGGGCAGCACCAGCCCTGAAACCCGATTGATCACCATGAGCACGAAGCCCATCGCAAGGATGCGGCGCCGCGGAGCCATCAACTCCCATACTTCGGGAAGCATTGTTTTCAGGTGCGCCACACCGGCGGGCTTGTTTGTGGCAGTTGTCATAAGCTCTCTGATGATTGTGGGGGCATTCGGGTTCGGGCCGCGAATACTTGCGTGGAACGAATTTTCACCCGCGGTGCGGCGAAGGCTGGAGCAGCAGGGTGTGACCGCTTCAAATTTTGAGGGTTGGCGCCAGGGAATTGCGAAACGGACGGAGCAGCGTGAGCGTGATGGCGAGGGCGACCACCTGGTCCACTACGCCCTGCTTTCGCGGAGTTTTACCGACCTGCCGCCGATTGAGCCCGCGTTAAGCGCCAAGCAGTTTGTGGAGAGTGGAGCGATCCCGAAAGACGCTTTGGCCAGGATGCGCGCGTTTCAAGCGGCACTTCGAAAAGACAATCTTGCCCTTCGCCTGGAAGAAATGCGGGACATTGCCGCAGGCCGGGATTTTGGGGCTGAGTATGGGCGGGCGATGCGCTTTCTCTACGCCAAGGAATTTGAACACCAATCGAGCTACGCCAATCGCGGGCACAGCACGGACACCGCGGTTGCGGCGAATTACGCAGTGTGGCAAGCCCTGCATGTTCTGCGGGCTATGGTACCGAAGCTGGAGTTGACGCGAATTCTGATAGTGGGACCAGGGCTTGACTTCGCACCTCGAACGGGGTTGATCGAGACAGCGCGCCCGCAAAGCTACCAACCCTTCGCCGTGCTGGACGCACTGCTGGCATTAGGCATGAAGCCGGTAATTCACAGCATTGATATCAATCCGCGCGTGATCCGGTTTTTCCAGACATTTGCAGCGGACCCTGTCCTGGAGCTGCACGCGCTGGACGGTGAGCGCGATTACCTTGCGTACTTTTACCAATTGGGACAGAGATTGGGAACTATCCAGGAAACGGGGCTTCTAAAGAAGGTCATGGTGCGGCCGGAATGGGCCAGGGCCGTGACCGCCGAGCAACGCAATATCGTCACGGAAGCTCCGCTCTCCGGCTACGATCTTGTAATTGCCACCAATGTCCTGCTTTACTACGAAGGACCTGAATTGACGGTCGCCATCAGCAACATTGCGCAATCGCTCAAGCCCGGTGGTTACTTCCTGCACAACGATCTGCGCCCGGAGTTAGACGGCGCGACTCAGGCGGCCGGACTCGAGGCGACCGCGGCCCGCACAGTGCGGATCTCCGCGGCCACCTACGATTCTTTTGCCCTCTACAGGCGTTAGAAAATCAGCTTGAAACCAAGCTGAATCTGGCGTGGGAAATTCGCATTTCCCTGTGGAACCGTCGATTTCACAATCTGCCCGAAATTCGCGCTATTTGGGTCGTTATTGAACTGCTGCAGCGGCATCCAAAAGGTATTGAACACATTGAATGCTTCCAGCCGGAACTGGCCGCTAATGCGTTCTTTATAGATCTGCGTGTTCTTTGAGAGCGACATGTCGAACTGCGGTTTCGCATCCAAGCGGACTTCACTGGTACGGAACGGCAACTCGCGCGGAGCATAGCGCGGCAGAACCAGGAAGTTGTAATTATCCAGGGTGCAACCGGGCAGGTTGGCGCTGAAGTTCTGCAAGGATATGGTGCCATTGTCAGCTTCTTTGGCAACGCAGGGCCGCACGGCCTGCACCACCGGCGCGCGGAAGTTCACATTGCTGAGGGTTGCATCGCGAATGTAGCGGACGTTATCAGGCAGCGTCCATGGCCTGCCGGAAGAGTACTGGAAAATGGTGGTGTATTCCCAACCGCCGAATACCCGGCTCAAGATGGGATTATCCGTGTTGAGGAACTGTCTTCCTTTCCCGAATGGCAGCTCATATACAAGACTGACTTTGAAGACGTGCGGGCGATCATAGGCTGTGGGCCCCTGCTCATAGACAAAGCGCTGAATGTCGTTAAAGGCCTGATTTGAATTATTGCCGTTGATGCTGTTCCCCGAATCGAACCCGCCACGTTGTGTGGCTTTCGAGAAGGTATAGGCAAAAGTCACGTTCAGACCCTTCTGCGCTCGAATCCCATAATCCACTTGCAGGCCGTTGTACCAGAGCTTGCCATCATTGCGGCCGCGCTCATTCAGTGCTCCAAATTGTGGGAACGGGCGGTTTAATTCGAAGCGCGAAATGGTGGTGCTTGTTCCGCGCGAAGTGCCCGCGAATTCCGGCAGATTGTAAAACGGATTAGGAAGCAGCTGATCGCAATACGCCGGGCTGCCGCCTTCGAGAGGATTGCACTGCTTGCGGAAGTTTAAATCCGGCTCGTTGTACTGCCGCGCGGTCTGCAATTTGTAAGTTCGGTTGCCGACGTAGGAAATCCCCAACCGTGAAGAAAGCGGCAACTGGTATTGGAAGCCGAAGGAGAACTGATCGACATACGGCAGCTTAAAAGTCGGGTTGAAGAAGTCAACACCGCGGCCGACGAAAGTGCCTGGCCCAAGTGTACGGCCAGGAGGCAACTGTACGCCTGTCGGGAACGGATTGCTGAGCAGGTTCGGAATGGGAGTGCGGCCGCTATCGAGCGAATTAACGATTCCCGTTGTAATGGAATAGCCGCTAGTGCGGAAGAAATCGTTGTTGGGATTGATATCGTAGCGGCCAATGCCGCCGCGCAGCACGAACTTGTTGAAAGCCTGGTAAGCAAATCCAATCCGCGGCTGGATGCCGGTGTAATCGATGTGACTATCAATCGATCCGGGTTTCACAAAAAGCAATCCGCCTTTTAAAGCTGGAAAATTCGGGAAGGCATTACGATCGATCTTGGCATCGATGGGGCTGGTGACAGTGGGGTCGAAGCCGTTGTTCAGCCGGTTGTATCGTTCTTTCGGCGGGACATTCAGATCGTAGCGCAGCCCCAAGTTCAGAGTCAGCTTGCGGCTCACTTTCCAATCGTCTTGGATATAGGGGGCAAAGTAGCGGCCCAGGAAAGAATAGAACTGGTTGTAATCGATCCCGCCGCCATTCACATTTCCGATCAAAAACGAAGCCAATGAATTGCCGCTGCTGGAATCGGCATTGTTGTAAACCTTCTGGGTGAAGCTGTTGTCAACCGTCAGGCGGAAAGGATTGCCCTGGTTTTGATCGTTGTATTGAATCCAGCGCATATCCACACCAGCCTTGATGGCATGAGCTCCGGCGATCTTAGTAATGTTCGGATGCACAGCGAACGTATTGGTGTAGTTGAATGAGGCAAAGCGGCCCAGGTTGTTGTAACCGCTGAACTCATAACGCCCGAACTGGCCCTTTATCGGGTACTGGTTAATCAGGGAAGAAGCAAACCCCAGCGCGGTTGGATCGAAGCCGACGTTACCATCTCCTCGTGAGCCTTCCACGTAGCGAGCAAGAGACACACGGACGTTGAAAATCAGGGACGGAGTAATCGTGCTTACCCAATCCACAACGCCTGCGTCATTCAGTCTTTTCAGAGGTCGAGGCCCGTCCTCGGCAACGCCCGTGATTCCGTTCGAGGTGCGAAGCTCCGTTCTGTCATTGCTGGCAAAGCGAAAGTAAACGTGGTTGCGGTCGCCGATGTTCTGATCGGCTTTGACAACGAAATTGTAAAATTCATCCGAATCCAGGTTCTTGCCGCCCGGCAAAAAGAAGTTGTTGGTTGAATAACCAAAACCCGCCGTCGTTGTATTGGGCTGAGGTTGAAACCCAAGAATCTTCAGTGCAATTGGGTTCAACCGGTTCTGCGGAATAATATTGTTCGGGAATGGCTGGCGGACGAAGTTACCGCTGGCGTCCACCGCCCCGGTTGCGGGGTCATAAATCGTGATCTTGTTTCCGGCGGAATCTCTTAGATTGCTGAAGTCTCCCTTGAGAAATTCCGGTTGCGGAACGCTTAGGTTGAGAGGTGTTGGGGTGCCTTCGCTGTACTGCTCCCAATTGAAGAAGAAGAAGCTCTTGTTGCGGCCATCGTAAACCTTCGGCACATAGAGAGGCCCACCGATGGAACCGCCATACTGGTCCAGAAAATGTCCTGCCTTGGGAGTGCCCTGCGCGTTGTTCTGAAATGAGTTCGCGTCAAAAGCATTCCGGCGTGCAAATTCGTAGCCCGTGCCGTGTACCTGATTCGTTCCGCTCTTGAGCGAAACGTTCATGATGCCGCCAGATGTCTTGCCGTACTGCGCGTCGTAAGAGTTCGTTTGAATTTTAAATTCGCGCACAGAATCCACGGGCGGAACGTAAGCGATATTGTTACCGCCCGCCTGCGCATTATTCGGCGCACCGTCCAGCAGGAACTCATTCTTGCGGTCAAGCCCGCCGTTTACAGACCAATCGGCGATGGCGCCGTTATCGAACGGGCGCTGGTAGATCGGGTTACCGTTGAAATTTACGCCAGCCGAGAGGATGGCGAGCATGAAGGGGTTGCGCGCATTCAGCGGAAGTTCGGTCACGCGCTTTTCATCAATCACCAGCCCGCGGTCTGAGCTTTCGGTATCCAGGACGGCGCTATCAGCGGAAATGGTAACGGAATCGCTGGTCTGGCCTATTTCCAGAGTCAGATTGATACCGGCGGTTTGGCCGACGTTCAGAACGATGTTGTTTTGGATGAGCTTCTTAAAACCGGCGGCTTCCACCGTGATGCGGTAATTGCCAGGCTGCAGGAATGGGGCTGTATAAGAGCCCTGTGAATCGGACACCGCTGCCGCTACTTCATTGGTGGCGAGGTTCAAAATCTGAATGGAAACTTTCGGTACGGCGGCACCGGTTGCGTCCGATACGTGGCCGGTAATGGTAGCCCGGAACTCTTGCGCTTGTGAAATCAATGCGCACGCGCACACCAGCGCAAGTGCCTTCAACGTTCTATACATGGAACATCCCCTTGGAAGTGAAAACCTGAAAAAACTATATAAGAACAGGTTCCGGATTGCAAATTCTTCGTAAACTCTTTGGGGCTGGGGACTTACACGAACCGATTGGATACCGGTACTTGCGGCCTATTGCTGTATCGCATGTACAGCGGCTGCCAATCCGGCGTCGTGCCCGTCTGCGATGTCCGAAGCGGTTGGTTTAACGAAGATATCCGGTGTTACGCCCGCATCCGGCATGGGAGATGAAGGGAATGTGCCGATGAGTGGAAGGTCCATCTCAATGCCTGAATGAGGAAGCCGCAAAAAGAAGAACGCTCCGCCATTGATGCCGCGCTGACTGCCGCCGGTGGGCTGCCCAATGAGCGTGCCCAAACGATGACTCTGGATGTTCTGCGCGAATTGAAATGTAGCGGAGCTGTTGGTCGCATCAATAAGGACGAAAACTTTGCCGCGAAAACGCGTGCCCTCTGGCCTTATGACGTCGCCGGCCGCGTCATCGTCGTAGCGACTGAGCTGAAAGTAAGAGACCTCTGCCGGCGCTGTGGGCCATGGTTTGGAAAGATCGACGGCCGAGGTTCCCCAATCGCGGAAGCTTTTATCCCACGTATCGAGATACGGTGCCAAGTTATCGGAGACCTTACGATAACGGACAAGACGACGCATGGGCGAAAGCGTCAGCGGCGAATCGATCAGATGACGGATGACCTGATTTCCAACATCTTCCCCACCTTCATTGCCACGCAAATCTAGAATAAGCGCGGGGGAATTCTGCTTGGCCGCCTCGTTTAGGTGATCATTCAACCAACCTTTCCAATTCCACTTGCTGTTGTAGAGGGCCCATGTCGGCATGTGGAGATATGCGCTTCCATCGGGAAGGTACTTCCAATTGAATAGCGCATCGCCGCCGCCCCTTCTTTGAGCTTGCCGTTCTTTAATCGGAGTAATCCTCTGCTCAAACGTCAAGGGCTTCACAGCGATTTGTTCGGCCCGTCTGCTCTTTGGCCTCCTGACCTGCAGCGCAATGCTGGCGCTCTTCTGCGGGAAGAACAACGGGTAGTAAAGGTCGAATGACTCGTACTCGCTGTCGCCTCTCACGGCCAACTGGGCCACGCGTTTGCTATCGTTCGCTCCATCCGCTCTCGTAATTGACAGCAGCTTTGCGAGAACTGCTTTTGTGGGTACGCTGCCGATTCGGGCTACCTCTGTGCCAGGAGGAAGCATGTAGCCGGGTGTGAAATCTCTGGTGACAATCATGCGCTGGTCGAGCCACTCGAAGTAGAAAGGCAGGCGTGTTGAACTCTTGAAAAGTGCTTCCACGACATCCTTCGATTGGTTGAAGGGATTTGCCTGGGTATGCCCACAGCGGACTTTTGCGGCGAACTCCGAGAATGCTACAAACGCCTCCTGCAAAGTTCGGTCATGATCTAGTTCCTTGTCGAGCGCAGCAAAGGCGACATCCATCTGCCTTTTGCTGTTGTAACGATACAGGCCCGGATGAAGCGTTTCATACGCGCTGCGAAGGATCATCGCATCCGCTTGCAAATCGCTTGAACTTAGGGCATGCGTTGTCAAGGTCTGTGCGTGACAACTCGCGGCCAGAAATAGGATCGGTCCAAATGAAATATTGCACGCGCGGGAGAGCCTTATTGAAGAGTGGGAGCTTAATTTTAATCTCTGAAGCTGCATCCTCGCTATTCTCGGCAAGCTAGGCATTCGTGCGGTTACGGCTAATTTGAGCAGGAGCATACTGTTTTCGAACGTTCATGCGGGAGGCGTTCCGCATTCAATGGATAGCGGAAAAACTTGGCAGCCCACCATAGATATCAACAGCGATTTTCACGAGGTGCGAGCTCACCAGGCAGATCCGGGCATTGTCGTCGCAACGTCCGCTATCGGCCTTTGCATGAGCCACGACGCCGGAGCAAGATGGACCGTAGAACGCGACGACCTGCACGCATCGCACTGCTCCGCGGTAGCAGCATCGAACTACCAACCCCGATTTCGGGCTTAGCGCTCTAACGTGCCATCTCCACTAAATTGCGCCCGCAAATCATACTTGCCTGATGCTTATCGCCATCCGGCCCCGGCCAATGCGTTTCCAGATTGATA
>Ga0123338_10001742_pt1 | contig 20718 bp, 17 predicted proteins | sample grotaG_FD_89793 | JGI IMG/M metagenome (GOLD analysis project Ga0123338, IMG submission 89793) | Glacier valley bacterial and archeal communities from Borup Fiord, Nunavut, Canada, to study Microbial Dark Matter (Phase II) -... | ecosystem: Environmental > Aquatic > Freshwater > Ice > Glacier ...
CTGCAGCCGATCATCATCAAGCGGATCCGAAAAGGCGGCCATGCCAAGCATGGTGGCGCCTGGAAGATCGCCTATGCCGACTTCGTGACGGCGATGATGGCGTTCTTCCTGCTGATGTGGCTGCTCGGCTCGACGACCGAGGGCGACAAGAAGGGCATCGCCGACTTCTTCAACGCGCCGCTCAAGGTGGCGCTGATGGGCGGCAGCGGCTCGGGCGACTCGTCGCACGTCGTCCGCGGCGGCGGCACCGATCTCACCCGCACCACCGGCCAGGTCAAGGACGGCGACGTGCCGGCCAAGCGCCGGCTCCTCAACATCAAGTCGCTCGAGGCGGAGCAGAAGCGCGCCGAGATCGCGCGGCTGGAAGCGCTGAAGAAGCGCGTCGAGGAGGCTATCTCGGGCAATCCGAAGCTGGCGGCGATGAAGTCGCAGATCCGCCTCGACATGACGCGCGACGGCCTGCGCATCCAGATCGTCGACGAGCTGATGCGGCCGATGTTCGACAGCGGCAGCGCCATCGTCAAACCCTACATGCACGACCTGCTGCGCGAGATCGGCCGCTCGCTCACCGACGTGCCGAACCGCATCACCCTCGAAGGCCATACCGACGCCCAGCCGTTCGGTGGCGGCGAGCGCGGCTACAGCAACTTGGAGCTGTCGAGCGACCGTGCGAACGCGTCGCGCCGCGAGATCGTCGCCGGCGGCCTGCCGGAAGACCGCATGCTGCTGGTCCAGGGCATGGCGTCGAGCCACCTGTTCCTGCCCGGCGATCCGGCCAGCCCGATGAACCGGCGTATCAGCGTGATCGTCATGAACCGCGAGGCCGAGGACCGGTTGCTGCAGCTGCTGCCGAACCAGGGCGAGGCCGACGCGGCAGCGGCCACGCCGGCGCGCTGAGCGCAGCCCGCGGCGAACCTCGCATGCGCATCCTCGTCGTCGACGATTTCCTGACGATGCGCCGCGTCGTCTTCGGCCAGTTGCGCGAGATCGGCTTCGACGACCTCGCCGAAGCGGGCGACGGCGTGGCGGCCTTGCTGCAGCTGCGGGCCAGTCCGTTCGACCTCGTCATCTCCGACATCGACATGCCGACGATGGGCGGCTTCGAGCTGCTCTCGGCGATCAAGACCGATGCCAGGTTGCGGCACCTGCCGGTGCTGATGGTGGCGGCAGAGGCGAGGAAGGAAGACATCGTCCGCTGCGCCCAGGTCGGCGCCGCCGCGTATCTCGTCAAGCCGTTCTCGCGGGTGGTGTTGGAAGAAAAAATGCGGCTGGCGATGCCAACCGCATTCGCGACGATGTCATCCTGAGCGAAGCGAAGGATCCCCGCCGTCGCGGCAGGCGAGATCCTTCGCTTCGCTCAGGATGGCATGGATGAAAGGGGCCGCGGCCCCTTTCTTCACTTCGGCAGGAGCACCTTGTCGATGACGTGAATCACGCCGTTCGACTGCACCACGTCGGGGATCGTGACGTGGGCCATGCCGCCGGACTCGTCGGTCAGCATGATCGTGCTGCCGCTCTTGCTCGCGACCAGCTTGCCGCCCGAGACTTCGGTCAGCGTCGCCTTGCCGCCGCCGGCGTCGATCGCCTTCATCAGCGCGGCGCTGTCCATCTTGCCCGAGACCACGTGGTACGTGAGAACCTTGGTCAGGGCGGGCTTGCTCTCCGGCTTGAGCAGGCCGTCGACGGTGCCGGCCGGCAGGGCCGCGAAGGCGTCGTTGGTCGGCGCGAAGACGGTGAACGGGCCCGGGCCTTTCAGCGTGTCGACCAGGCCGGCGGCCTTGACGGCGGCGACCAGGGTCGTGTGGTCCTTCGAATTGACGGCGTTGTCGATGATGTCCTTGCTGGAATACATCGGCGCGCCGCCGACCATGACCTGGGCCATCGCCGGGATGGCGGTGGCGGACAGGGCCGCGAGGGTCGCGACGGCCAGGATGCTCTTCAGTTTCATTGCTTGTCCTTCGTTGTGGGGGAATTCGTCCCCGCTTCTACGCGGCCGCGGGGCCGGCGGATGCACGCACCGGCGACGCCCCGAATTGATGCCCGAAACGGGCCCTTATCGCGCTCAAGTTCCGGGGTGTCGTCGAGAGAATCGTCGCCAAGCACCCGCCATGGCCGACTCCTCTGCTCAAGACAAGAACCTGCCCGCCTCCCAGCGCAAGCTGGATAAGGCGCGTGAGGAAGGCCAGGTCTGTCGGTCGCGCGATCTCGGCCACTTCGCGGCCGTCGCCGGCGGCGCGGCCCTGATCTCGGCGCTCGGCCCGCAGCTCTCCGCCCTGCTGAAAGACGCCCTCGGCCGTTCGCTCCGCTTCGACCGCACCGGCGCCCTCGGCCACGACGCCATGACCGAGCAGCTCACGGCCTGGACGACGACGCTGCTCTGGGTCGTGGTGCCGTTCGGCGCTGCCCTGATGGCGATCGCCATCCTCGCCAGCCTGTCGCTCGGCGGCTGGGCCTGGACGGCCAAGCCGTTCGGCCCGAAGTTCGCGTTCCTGAATCCGATCGCCGGTCTCGGCCGCGTGTTCTCGAAGCAGCAGTCGATCGACGCGTTGAAGGCGAGCACGTTGGCCCTCGTGATCGGCACCATCGGCGCCTTCTACTTGCGCGGCCACCTCGAGTCGTTCACCGGCGTGCTGGCGCTGCCGCTGCCGGCGGCGATCCATTCGTCGGCGTCGACGCTGGTCGGCGGCATCGGCCTCGTGCTGCTGGCGCTCGCGCTCTTCGCCGCCATCGACGTGCCGCTGCAAAAGCGCCTGCACGGCGAGAAGCTGAAGATGAGCCACCAGGAAGTGAAGCAGGAGAACAAGGAGCTCGAGGGCAACGCCGAGGTCAAGGGCAAGGTCCGGGCGCGCATGCGCGAGATGACCAAGCGGCGAATGATGGCCGCGGTTCCGAAGGCCGATCTCGTCGTCATGAACCCGACCCACTACGCGGTGGCGCTGAAGTACGACGAGAACGCCATGGCGGCGCCGCGCGTCGTCGCCAAGGGCGCCGACCTGCTGGCGCTGCGCATCCGCGACCTCGCGACGGGCAGCAACGTGCCGGTGCTCGAGGCGCCGGTGCTGGCGCGCGCCCTCTACGCCCACGCCGAGCTCGACCGCGAGATCCCGGCCGCCCTGTTCGCCGCCGTGGCGCAGGTGCTGGCCTACGTGTACCAGTTGCGCGCCGCGATGCAGGGCAAGGTGCCGATGCCCGGCGCGCTGCCTGCGCTCGACGTGCCGGCCGGCCTTGACCCGCACGCTGCCTGAGGCCTGACCGATGAATCCCGTGATGCAACAGCTGCAGTCCTGGCTCGGCCCCAACGCCAAGGCGATCAAGGCGCTGATGGCGCCGCTCGTCGTCGTGATGATCCTGGCGATGATGGTGCTGCCGCTACCGCCATTCGCGCTCGACCTGCTCTTCACCTTCAACATCGCGATGGCGCTGATGGTGATGATGGTCGCGGCCTACATGGTGCGGCCGCTCGACTTCGCCGCCTTCCCGGCCGTGATCCTGCTGACGACGCTGCTGCGCCTGTCGCTCAACGTCGCCTCGACGCGCGTGGTCCTGCTCGAAGGCCACACCGGTGCCGGTGCCGCCGGCAAGGTGATCGAGTCGTTCGGCCACTTCCTGATCGGCGGCAACTTCGCGGTCGGCCTCATCGTCTTCGCGATCCTCGTCGTCATCAACTTCGTGGTCGTGACCAAGGGCGCCGAGCGGATCGCCGAGGTCGGCGCCCGCTTCACGCTCGACGCCATGCCCGGCAAGCAGATGGCGATCGACGCCGACATGAACGCCGGCCTGATCGACGAGAAGGAGGCCAAGCGGCGCCGCCTCGAAGTCGGCGAAGAGGCGGAGTTCTTCGGCTCGATGGATGGCGCCTCGAAGTACGTGCGCGGCGACGCCATGGCGGGCCTCCTCATCCTCTTCATCAACATCATCGGCGGCTTCGTCATCGGCGTCGCCCAGCACGACCTGTCGGCGGCGCAGGCGGCCGACAGCTACATCCTGCTCGCCGTCGGCGACGCCCTCGTCGCCCAGATCCAGGCGCTGCTCATCTCGGTGGCGGCGGCGATGGTGGTCTCGCGCGTCGGCAAGGAAGCCGACGTCGGCAGCCAGATCACGGCGCAGGTGTTCTCGTCGCCGCGCTCGCTGGCGATCGTCGCCGGCGTGCTCGGCGTGCTCGGCGCCATTCCCGGCATGCCGCACCTGGTCTTCCTGATCATCGCCAGCGGCCTCGGCTACGGCGCCTGGATGCTGAAGAAGCGCCAGGAGGCCGCGAAGGTCGCGCCGAAGCCGCCGCCGGTGCCGCTCGAAGCCAACGCAGAAGCGTCGTGGGACGACCTGCAGCCCGTCGACACCCTCGGCCTCGAGGTCGGCTACCGTCTCATCGCCCTCGTCGACAAGGCCCGGCAGGGCGACCTGCTGGCGCGCATCAAGGGCGTGCGCCGCAAGTTCGCGCAGGACGTCGGCTTCCTGCCGCCGCCGGTCCACATCCGCGACAACCTCGAGCTGAAGCCGAGCTCGTACCGCCTCACCCTGCGTGGCGCCATCGTCGGCGAAGGCGAGGCCTATCCCGGCATGTGGTTGGCCATCAACCCGGGCGGCGCGACGCTGTCGTCGGTGCCGCTCATCGGCACCGCGACGACCGATCCCGCCTTCGGCCTGCCCGCGACCTGGGTCGAGGAACGCCAGCGCGAGCAGGCGCAGATGGCGGGCTTCACGGTCGTTGATTGCTCGACCGTCGTCGCCACCCACCTCTCACACTTGATGCAGGTGCATGCAGCGAAGCTGCTCGGCCGCGTCGAGACGCAGCAGCTCGTCGAGCATGTCACCAAGCTGGCGCCCAAGCTCATGGAAGACGTGATCCCCAAGATGGTCGGCATCGCCGCCCTGCAGAAAGTGCTGCAGCTGCTGCTCGAGGAGGGCGTGCACATCCGCGACATGCGCTCGATCGTCGAGTGCCTGGCGGAGTTCGCCGCCACCGTCACCGACCCGGCCGAGCTGGCCCGCCGCATCCGCGTCCATTTGGCGCCGTCGATCGTGCAGCAGATCTACGGGCCGACCAAGGAACTCGAGGTCATCGCGATGGAGCCCGAGCTCGAGCGCATGGTCACGCAGGCCCTCAACTCGCCGCATGGCGCCGCGCTCGATCCGGGTGTCGCCGACGTGCTGGCCAAGAGTGCCGCCGAGTCTGCCAAGCGCCAGGAAGACCTCGGCCACCCGGCCTGCCTGCTGGTGCCCGACATGATCCGCGCGCCCATGGCCCGCCTGCTCAAGCGCGCCGCGCCGCGCCTGAAGGTGCTGTCGCACAGCGAGATCCCTGAAACCCATTCCATCCGCATCGGTTCGGTCATCGGAGCAGCGACATGAACGTCAGACGATTCACCGCGAAGTCATCGCGCGAAGCCCTCCGCCTCGTTCGCGAGGCACTCGGCGAAGACGCCGTGGTGCTGTCGACGAAGCCGAGCGCCGGCGGCGTCGAGGTGCTGGCGATGGCACCGGAGAGCATCGGCCACCTCGAGCAGATGTCGGCCGCGACCGGCGAGACCGCCGCCGTGGCCGCACGCGTGTCGTCCGAGCTCGCCGTGACCAGCGCCGAGCAGGACGCTGAGCGGCTCGAGATGAGCACGCTGTCGTTCCAGGACTACGTGAGAAAGCGGATGCTGAAGCGGCGCCAGGCGGCGATGGACGGCACGGCTTCGTCGGCACCGCAGGCCCTCACCCCAGCCCTTTCCCGCGAGCGGGAGAGGGAGCCGACGCACATCGACGTCCGGGTCGGTGATGAAGATGTCGCCGAGCTGCCCGCTCCTCCCCTTCTCCCGCTCGCGGGAGAGGGCCGGGGTGAGGGTCGACGCATGCAAGCGCTGACCGCGGCCGACCCGATCCACACCGCTGTCAGCCCCGAGCGTGACGCCGACCTCCTCGCCGAACTCCGCTCCGTCAAGGGCCTCATCGAGGAGCGCTTCGGCGCCCTCGCCTTCATGGAGCGGCTGCAGCGCCGGCCCGCCGAGGCGCGCCTCACGCAGAAGCTGCTGGACTGCGGCTTCTCGCCGGTGCTCGTTCGCAAGATCGCCGACGGCCTCAAGGCCGAGAGCGGCGACGAGGCGGCCTGGGCGGCGCAGATCCTGGAGCGCAACCTGCGCGGTGCCGAAGCCGGTGCCGCCATCGAAGACCGCGGCGGCATCTTCGCGCTGATCGGCGCCACCGGCGTCGGCAAGACGACCTCCACTGCCAAGCTCGCGGCGGCGTTCGCAGCGAAGCATGGCGCCGCCAACCTCGGCCTCATCACGCTCGACGCCTACCGCGTCGGTGCCCACGAGCAGCTGCGCGCCTACGGCCGCATCCTCGGCGTGCCGGTCCACACGGCGCACGACCGCGCCTCGCTCGAGGACCTGCTCGACCTGCTCGCTGCCAAGAAGCTCATCCTGATCGACACCGCCGGCATGGCCCAGCGCGACGCCCGCACCAAGGACCTGCTCGACATGCTCTCGCATCCGAAGATCAGGCGGCTGCTCGTCGTCAGCGCCGCGGCGCAGGCCGAAACGATCGAGGACGTGCTCATCGCCTACCGCGCCGCGACCTGCGCCGGCATGGTCCTCAGCAAGCTCGACGAAGCCGTCAAGCTCGGGCCGGCGCTCGACGCCGCCATCCGCCACAAGCTCGAGATCGTGGGCGTCGCCAACGGCCAGCGCGTACCCGAGGACTGGCACCGGCTGTCCGGCCACGCGCTCGTGCAGCGGGCGATGAAGAGCAGCGGCAGCGCCGCCTGGCGGCTCGACGCGGTCGAGATGAGCCTCGTCTTCGCATCGTCGCAAGGCGTTCCCGACAACGCCCTGGCGAGCGCATGACCATGACCCACCACCCGCGCGACGACCAGGCCGAAGGCCTGCGGCAGATGTTTGCCCACACCCGCGCCCGCTTCGTGCCGGTCGTGTCGAACCCGCACGTCGCCTTCGGCGGCGTCATGCTCGAGCGGCTCTGCACGGCGTTTGCCGAGCGCGGCGCCCACGTGCTCGTGGTCGACGCCGGCGAGCGGGCCGGGGAGTACAGCGAGATGGCGCTGATCGAACTCGGCCAGTGCATCGAGCGGCTGTCGGCGCAGGTCTCGTTCCTGCCGGCGCGCGGCCTGCCGGTCCGCTTCATCGACGCCACCGGTTCGAGCCGCGGCTTTCTTCGCAGTGCGGCCGAAGCGTCGCCGCGCAGCGACGTCGTGCTCGTGCATGCGTCGGCGGCCGAGCTGTTCCGCATGTTCGCCCCGCCGCAGAACGGCGCCGCTCCGGCCAGCGGCGATGGCGAGGTGCCGATCGTCTTCGCCGACGACCGGCCGGCCAGCGTCACCCACGCCTACGGCGGCGTCAAGCTGCTGGCGCAGCGCGCCGGGCTCTTCGTGTTCGACGTGCTGCTCGGCGCGGCACCGCAGTCGCCGCGCGCCGATCGCATCGTCGCCAAGCTGTCGAGCTGTGCCGATTCGTTCTTCGGTGGCGTGCTCCGCAATGCCGCCCGCATCGACCCCGCCGGCGACGCCACCGAGCCGCCGAGCGCCGCCCTGCGTCGCATCGCTGCGGCGCGCCTCGACCGTGCCGCAGCGTCGGTCCCGCCACTCTCACACAGGCCCGTCGGCGCGTATGCCGACCTGGCGACATCATGATCTCCGGAGCCGCCATGTACACCGCCAAAGGCAAGCTGGACCTGAACTCGACGCTGAAGCAGTACAGCGGTCTGGTCAGGCGGCTGGCGCACCAGATGATCGCCAAGCTGCCGGCCAACGTCGAGATCGACGACCTGATCCAGGTCGGCATGATCGGCCTCACCGACGCCTTGAGTCGCTTCGATGCAGCGCAAGGCGTGCAGTTCGAGACCTTCGCGACGCAGCGGATCCGCGGCGCGATGCTCGACGAGCTGCGCGGCAACGACTACCTTTCTCGCGGCACCCGCAAGCAGCAGCGCACCATCGAGCAGGCCGTGGCCAAGCTCGAGCAGCAGCTCGGTCGGGCGCCGCAGGAAAGCGAGATCGCCAGGGAGATGGGCGTGGCACTCGGCGAATACCAGGAGCTGCTCGGCAAGGTGCGCGGCACCCAGCTCGTCTACCTCGAGGACATGTCGGGCGCCGACGGCGACAACGACTTCCTCGACCGCCACGTCGCCGACGAAGGCGCCAATCCGCTGGCGCAACTGCAGGACCACCGCATGCGCGCGGCGCTGATCGAGGCGATCAAGGTGCTGCCCGAGCGCGAGCAGTACGTGATGAGCATGTACTACGAGCATGACATGAACCTGAAGGAGATCGCGGCGGTGCTGAAGGTGACCGAGTCGCGCGTCTGCCAGCTCCACAGCCAGTCGATCGCCAGGCTTCGCGTCAAGCTGCGCGAGTACTGATACCGCGACAACCCCTGTCATCCTGAGCGAAGCGAAGGATCTCGTGGCGGCGTTGAGATCCTTCGCTTCGCTCAGGAGGACGGTGTCGTTTCGCTGGCCGCTGCCGGCCCTGGCCGTCTGGGTCGCGTGCTGGGCGTCATTTCTCGGCCTCGGCATGGCGAGGGTCGGCCATGTGGCCGCCTTCGTCGTCGCCGCCGGCATCGGCGTTGCCCTCGCCACGCGCGGCGCGACGCCGTGGCGCCGCGTCTTCATCGGCGCCGGCTTCCCGCTGTCGCTGGCTGCGACCGGCCTCGCCGGCGTCCTGCCGGCCTGGGCCTGGCTCGCACCGTTGGCGGCACTGGCGTGGCTGTATCCGATGCACGCCTGGCGCGACGCACCGATGTTTCCCACGCCCGCAGGTGCGCTTCGCGGCCTCGGCGGCCACGTCGGCCTGCCCCCCGGCAGTCGCGTGCTCGACGCCGGCTGCGGGCTCGGCAACGCGCTCGTCGAGCTGCGCCGCGAACTGCCCGGGGCGCTGCTCTGCGGCATCGAATGGAGCCGCCCGCTCAGCGTGATGTGCGCGCTGCGCTGCCGCTTCGCGCGCGTGCGCCGCGGCGACATGTGGTCCGAGGACTGGTCGGCCTACGACCTCGTCTTCGTTTTCCAGCGGCCCGAGAGCATGCCGCGCGTCGACGCCAAGGCGGCCCGCGAACTGCGCCCGGGTACCTGGCTGGCGAGCCTCGAGTTCCCGATCGTGCAGCGTCGGCCCAGCCGGCAGATAGCCTGTGCGGATGGCCGCAGCCTCTGGCTCTATCGGTATGGCGACGCGTATGAAAACTTCTATGTGCGCTAGCGCACGGAGGGAGTAAGGTTACGCGGATGCTCGCTGCGTCCGACCCGAGAAAGAACCACCTGCTCGCCGCGCTGCCCGCTGCCGAGTGGCTGCGCTGGAAGCCGCAGCTCAAAGCCTGCGACATGCCGCTCGGTGAGGTGCTCTACGAGTCGGGCGGCACGCTCAGCCACGTCTGCTTCCCGACCACGGCGATCATCTCGCTGCTCTCGTTCTCGAGAACGGTGCGTCGGCCGAGATCGCCATCGTGGGCAACGAAGGCGTCGTCGGCATCGCGCTCTTCATGGGCGGCGAGTCGACGCCGAGCCGCGCTGTCGTGCAGAGTGCGGGCAAAGGCTTCAGGCTGGCGTCGGCAACCATGAAGGACGAGTTCAAGCGGGCACCGGTGCTGCACCTCATGCTGCGCTACACCCAGGCACTCATCACGCAGATGTCGCAGACGGCTGTCTGCAACCGCCATCACTCGCTCGACCAGCAGCTCTGCCGCTGGCTGTTGCTCAGCCTGGACCGGCTGGCGGGCGACGAGCTCGCGATGACCCAGGAGCTGATCGCCAACATGCTCGGCGTGCGCCGGGAAGGCGTGACCGAAGGGGCGCTGAAGCTGCAGAAGGCCGACCTGATCCGCTACTCGCGCGGCCGCATCAAGGTGCTCGACCGCGCCGGCCTGGAAGCGCGGGTGTGCGAGTGCTATGCGGGTCAAGGCCGAGTACGACCGACTGCTGCCGGACCTGAAGGCGACCTGAGCTCGGAGCCTTTCGCGCCTAAGTGCGCTAGCAGACGGTGGGAATGGCGGACACGGGCCACACTGCGGCGGCAACCTTGGCCTCCCTTTGACCGCAACGACGAATCACCTGATCGACCTCCTTCCACGCGCGGTGCGCCAGTCCCTGCTCGCCGCCTGCAACCCCGTCGAACTCGTCCTCGCCGAGGTGTTGTGCGAGCCGGGCGAGCCGACTCGATACGTTTACTTTCCGACCTCGGGCTACATCTCCCTCGTGGCGTTCATCGAGGGCAGCCCGGGCCTCGAGGTCGGCATGGTCGGCACCGAAGGCCTGCTCGGCGCCCATCTCGTGCTCGGCAACGGCCCATCGCCGCTGCGCGCTGTCGTTCAGGGGGAGGGAACAGCGTTGCGCATCGGCGCGCGAGCGTTTCGCGCGCAGCTGGCACCCGGCGGCGCGTTGCCGGCCGTGCTCGGCCGCTACGTGCAGGTACTCATGTCGCAGCTCTACACGTCTGCCGCCTGCCTGCGTTTCCACCAGATCGGACCGCGGCTGGCGCGCTGGCTGCTCATGAGCCAGGACCGGGCCGGCAATGCGAGCTTTCGCGTCACCCACGAGTTCCTCGCCTACATGCTCGGCGTTCGCCGTGCCGGCATCACCGGCGCCGCCTTCGGGATGCAGCGCGACCGGTTGATCTCCTACCAGCGCGGCGACGTGACGGTGCTGGACCGAGCCGGGCTCGAGGCGGCCGCCTGTGGCTGCTATGCCGCAGATCGGCGCCACTACGCCGAGTCGCTGGGCTGAGGCGGCCGTGCAGCCAAATCTCCCATGTGCGGTAGCGCACAGATCCGCGGGACAAAGTAGCGGAGATTGCCAGTCGACCTCGCGGCCGCCCAAGCCCTTCTTCGAAAGGAGCTGAATCATGAATCGATCGAATGTCGCCGAGCGCCCGCCACGCGCCAACGTGTCCGACATCTTTCGGGTGTGGCGCGACGACAAGCCTGCGGATGTGAACCATCTGCACGCCGCCCTCTTGCTGGCGCTTCATGAACATCGCGACGCCCAGCCGCCGGAGTTCGACGAGCGATCGGCGGACAGGACGTGGAGGGTGCGCTCGAAAGCGGTGGAATCGCGGGCGGAAGAAAGCGTTGTCCTGACGCGGTTTCTCGCCGTCCTCGCCCACGAGCTGCGCGGCCCGCTGACGCCGATCCTGACCTCCGCCGAGCTGATCGCGCGCCTGCCTGTCGGCGACCCCGGGCTGGTTCGGGTCCAGGCCATCATCCGGCGGCAGGCCGCGCACCTGGCCCGCCTGATCGACGATCTTCTCGATGTCTCGCGCATCCGCACCGGCAAGCTCCGGCTGGTCTGCCGGCCCAGCCAGATGGCCGATTTCATCGAGCCGGCGCTCGACGCCTGCCGGCCGGCGATCGCGAAGCGGAAGCAGCACCTCGTGGTCATGCTGCCGTCGCCGCCACCGGTGGTGCATGGCGACCCGGTGCGCCTGACGCAGATCTTCAGCAACCTGCTCGACAACGCCTCGAAATACACGCCCGAAGGCGGCACCCTCCGCCTCGAGGCCGTCGTCGACGAAGGCTCTCTCGTCGTGACGGTCGCCGACAGCGGCATCGGCATCGCCGAGGAAGCGCTCGATTCGGTGTTCGAGGCCTTCGTTCAGGAAGAGCGGGCGATGGGCGTTCACAACGGCGGCCTGGGCATCGGCCTGTCGCTGGTGCGCGAGCTCACCGAAGGCCATGGCGGCAGCGTCGTCGCCCGCAGCGACGGCGTGGGCGCGGGCAGCCGCTTCGTGGTCGTGCTGCCGCTCCGGCCGGTGCGCTGATCGGCGAAGCGGTCGGCGACCGGCAACCGGGTTGCCGGCAGCACTGCATACCTTTACACGGGCGCCGGTCGGCAAGGCCCGGCGAGCCAGCGTTGGGTAGCGATCCGCGAACGCCAGCAGACCGTCATGTCGCCCCGACCCACGATCGAGAACCCGCCACAGCCCGAGCGGCGGCGCCTGCTGCACGGCGCGGCGGCGCTGGTCGCCGCCGACTGGTTCGCGCTCGCATCGGGCTGCGCCTCGCCTGCGTCGGGCCGCCAGACGACGCGCGCCGACGCGGCTGCCCGCAGCGCCGCCATCGATCTCGCGCCAGCCGAGTTCGCGCTCGTCAACCGCGTGTCGTGGGGTGCCTCGGCCACCGTCGCGGCCGACTTCCAGCGCCGCGGTCGCAGCGACTGGCTGCAGTCGCAGCTGCACCCCGGTACGAACGACGCGCTCCCTGCGGACGTGGCCACCGCCGTCGCCGCCTATTCCATCAGCACCGCCCCCTTCGAGAAGCTGCTCGCCGACCTCGACGCGGTGCGCCGCGACAGCGATTCCCGCGCCAAGGCCGCCGAAGACGACGCTGCCCGGCAGGCGGCGCAGCAAACCTACCAGCAGGCGCTCTCGAAGGTGGCGAGAGAGGCGGCGTCGAGGTCGTTGCTCCGCGCCCTCTACTCGCCGAACCAGCTGCGCGAGCAGCTCACCTGGTTCTGGTTCAACCACTTCAACGTCCACCAGTACAAGAGCAACCTGCGCGCAATGGTGGGCGACTTCGAGGACCGCGCCCTGCGGCCGCGCGCGCTCGGGCGCTTTCGCGACCTGCTGATCGCGAGCGCGACCCATCCGGCCATGATCCGCTACCTCGACAACGAGCAGAACGCCGCTGGCCGCATCAACGAGAACTACGCGCGCGAGGTGATGGAACTGCACACCCTCGGCGTCGATGGCGGCTACTCGCAGAAAGACGTGCAGGAGCTCGCCCGCGTGCTCACCGGTCTCGGCATCAACGCCGGCGACAAGATGCCGAACCTGCGCCCCGAGCAGCAGCCGCTCTACGTGCGCCAGGGCTTCACCGAATTCAATCCGGGCCGCCACGACATGGCAGCGAAAGTCGTGCTCGGCCGCAAGGTCGCCGGCCGCGGCTGGAGCGAGGTGCTCGACGAGCTCGGCCGGCTCGCCGCCGAGCCCGCGACGGCGCGCTACGTGAGCCGCAAGCTCGCCATCCATTTCGCCGCCGACACGCCGCCGCCGGCGATGGTCGACCGCATGGCCGTCGCCTTCGCGAAGAGCGACGGCGACATCGCCGTCACGATGGCGGCGATGTTCGCGTCGCCCGAATTCGCACCGACGCTCGGCCGCAAGTTCAAGGACCCGATGCACTACGTGATCTCGGCGGTGCGCCTGGCCTACGACGACCGGCCGATCCTCAACACGGCGCCGATGCTCGGCTGGCTCGGCCGCCTCGGCGAGGCGCCCTACAACCGGCAGACGCCCGACGGCTATCCGCTCGACGAGTCGGCCTGGGCCAGTCCCGGCCAGATGGCGACGCGCTTCGAAGTGGCGCGCACCATCGGCTCCGGCAGCGCGGGGCTCTTCCGTGTCGAAGGCGCGTCTGTCGACGGCCCTGGCTTTCCGCGCCTGGCCAGCGCCTTCTACTACGCCAGCATCGAGCCGACGCTCGGCGCGGCGACGCGGGCGGCGCTCGACCGGGCGACGTCGGCGCAGGAATGGAATGCGTTCCTGCTGTCGTCGCCCGAGTTCATGCGCCGCTGACGAACACGCGAGGAACCGAACCATGCAACGCCGCGAATTCATCCGCCGCACGATCACCTCGGCGGCCGCCGTGCCGCTCGCCGCCGGCAGCACGGCCCTGTTCGCCGCGCCCGACGCGCCGGTGCGTGTGCTCGTCGTCTTCCTGCGCGGTGGCTACGACGCTGCCAGCCTGCTGGTGCCGGTCTCGAGCGGCTACTACTACGAGCAGCGCCCGAACATCGCGATCGCACGGCCGGGCACCGCGGCCGACGCGGCACTGCCGCTCGACGCCGACTGGGCGCTCAATCCGTCGCTGCGCGAATCGATCCTGCCGCTGTTCCTGAAGAAGCAGGCCGCCTTCGTTCCCTTCGCCGGCACCGACGACGCCTCGCGAAGCCACTTCGAGACGCAGGACACGATCGAGCTCGGCCAGGCCGAGCAGCGCTCGCGCAACTATCGGTCGGGCTTCCTGAACAGGCTCGCCACCGTGCTCGGCGCCCGCGACGCGATCGCCTTCACCGACCAGTTGCCGCTCATCTTCCGCGGCGACGCGCAGGTGCCGAACCTCGCGCTCGCGAGCCTCGGCCGGGCCGGCATCGACGGCCGCCAGTCCGACATCATCGCCTCGATGTACAGCGGCTCGTCGCTGGCGGGCGCCGTCAGCGAAGGCTTCGACGTGCGCAGCCGCGCCACCGAGGCGCTGGCCGGCGAGATGGTCGAGGCCAACCGCAACGCGCTCACGGCCAAGGGCTTCGAGGGCGAGGCGCGGCGCATCGGCCGGCTCATGCGCGAGCGCTATCACCTCGGCTTCGTCGACGTCGGCGGCTGGGACACGCACGTCGGCCAGGGCGCCGGCACCGGCTATCTCGCCAACCGGCTCGGCGAGCTCGGCAAGGGCCTGGCCGCCTTCGCCGAGGAATCGGGCGAGAGCTGGAACCGCACGCTGGTCTTCGTGGTCAGCGAGTTCGGCCGCACTTTCAAGGAGAACGGCAACCGCGGCACCGACCATGGCCACGGCAGCGTCTTCTGGGCACTCGGCGGTGCCGTGCGCGGTGGCCGCGTGGCCGGCGAGCAGGTCGCGGTGTCGCCGCAATCGATGTTCCAGAACCGCGACTATCCGGTTCGCAACGAATACCGCGCCGTGCTCGGCGCTGTCTTTGCGAAGCTCTATGGCCTGTCCGCCGCGCAGGTGCAGTCCGTGTTCCCGGGCAGCCGGCCGGTCGACATCGGCCTCGTCTAGAGCGCGCGGCGTGCGCGTTCAGCGCCCTGCCGACACGCCGTAGGTGAAGCCGACCGACACGTCGGCGACGTTGCTGTTCAGCCGGCCGTCGAGCGACTTCACATGGGCGACGCCGGCGCGCACGGCGATCGTCGGCGTGAGCTGCACGCCGGCGTAGACGCGCGGCTGCACGAGCAGGCCGCGGCCGTCGACGCCACCGCCGCCGGCGGCACCCGCGAGCAGCTCGGCGCCGACGTGAAAGCGCCCGCCGAGCGGCTGCATCCAGCCGGCGCCGAGGGCCGCACCCGCGTAGCCGCTGGCGTCGCCGGCGGCAGCGCTGCTGGCGCGACCGCTCACGTAGAAATTCGGCGAAAGATAGCGATCGAGCTTGAGCACGACGGCGCTCACCGCGCGCTCGCCAGCGCCGAGAGTGCGCGGCGCCTGGAAGCGCTCGGCGCCGACGCTGAAGTCGGTGCGCGACGGTTGCGCCGGCCGGCCCGAGCGCTCCGGCCCGTCGAGCGCCCAGACCAGCGCCGCAGACGCCTGCACGGCGCGGAAGTTGCCGTTCGGCGCCCGCGCATAGCCGCCCTCGAGCGCGAGACCGAGGTCGTTGCCGAGGCGGGCGATGGCGTAGACGCCGGCCTTGGCGAGGAAGCCGCCGCCGGTCGAGACGCCGCCGCCGCCGGCCATGCCGAGGCCGACGCGGCCGCCGACCGTGAGCGTGTCGCGAACGACCTCGGTCTCGACGCCGGTGGCGCCGAGGAATTCCGCATAGCCGCCGACGCCGCCGCGGCCGGCCCGATTCGCCTCGAGGCCCCAGAACGCGTGGCTGCCCAAGGACTGCTCGGCGCGCATGCCGACGATGCTGATGGTGCGCGGCAGCGCCGCGCCGTCGACGAGCGTCTTGCCGGCCGGGGTGCGATAGACGCCGCCCACGAACTGCACGCGGTCGAAGCCGAAACCGGCACGGCCACCGCCGATGGCGGTCTCGCCGATGCGCTCGGCGGGAACGAAGCGGAAGTCGCTGTTGGTGTTGAGCACGAGGCCGAGCTGGGTGCTGCCGATGCGGCCGCCCGAGAAGCTCACGCGCGAGACCGAGACGCCGACAGCGGCGCCGCCGAGGTCCCATACCAGGTCGGCGTGCGGCCGCAGCATGAAGCCGCTGCCGGCCGGCGCGCCGCCGCCGCCGCCGCCGCCGGCGAACACACCGATCTCGGTGCCGACGGGCCCGATCAGGCGATGCCGCCAAGCCGCCTCGCCGCCGAGCGCGAAGAAGCCGCCGCGACTGCCGCTGACGGCCCCGTACACGGCCGGGCCGACGGCGACGCCGGGCAGCTCGGCGACGTCGATCAGGTAGCTCGTGCCGACGAGGCCGACGCGCTTGGCATCGTCGCCGAAGCGGACGCGCTCGAAGCCGACCCGGAAGTGCGATGAAGGCGTCGCGAGCGACGGCGTCGTCGGCGCGGCGGTCAGGTCCTGCGCTGCGGCGGTGCCGGTCGCGCAGGCGAGGGTGGCGAGCAGGGCGGGCGCAAGGATTCGCATCGGCCGCGATTGTCGCCCGCTGCCCACGCGATCCGGCTTCAAGGCAGCAGCTGCCAGTAGCGTTCCGGGCGCGCGGCGTCGGCCATGCCTTCGGCGCCGAGGGCCGGCGCCTGGCTCGCGTAGCGGCGCACGGCGCTCGCCTTGCGAGCGGCGTCGTCGGCGCTGCAGGCGAAGGTGGTCGGCGATGCTGCGATGCGGAGGTGGGCCGACGCGTGAAGCTCGGCCACGCGCCCGTCGAGCAGGCCTGTCATCGCGCGGTAGATCGCGTCTTCGTAGGCCCATGCTGGCGTGCCGGCGTGGCCACGCCAGGCCGCGACAGCGGCGCGATGGACACGAAGGTGATCGTCGTGGAAGAGGCCGAGCGGAATGAAGACCCGCGTCGCGTCGAGGGTCGTCAAGGCGCGTGCGATCGCCGTCGCGATGGCGTCGTCGGCAATGGCGCCGCCGTACTGCCCATCGACGAAGTCGAGCCAGTGCGGCACGGCACCCACTTCCGCGAGCGCCGCTTTGTCTTCAGCGCGACGGGCGGCCATCGCGGCGCCGGCATCGGCGAAGCCGCAGCGTGCATCCCAATCGGTGGCGATGCCGGCGTCGGCGGGCATGGCCGCGAAGACCGTGACGACCACGCTGCCCGGATGCGCTGCGAGCATCGCGCCGCAGCCGAAGACCGCGTCGTCGAGATGCGGCGAGACGACGACGAACACGCTCAGTCGTGCGTCGCCTCGAGGAAGTCGACGGCGACCTGCGCGAGCGAACGCAGCCCGAGGTCGAGGCCGGCCTCGTCGATATAGAACAGCGGCGAGTGGTTCGACGGCGCCGTCTTCGGATCCTGCGACGGCGGCGTCACGCCGACGAAATAGAAGAAGCCCGGCACGACCTGCTGGAAGAACGAGAAGTCTTCCGAGCCCGTGACTTTCGGGACCACGATCGCGCGCGCCGGGCCGGCCGCGCGCTCGAGCGTCGGCACCGTCTTCTCGGTGAGCTCGGCGTCGTTGATGGTGACGGCGTAGTTCTTCCGGATGCAGACCTCGCAGCCGGCGCGCGAGGCCGCCGCGATGCCTTCGGCCGTGCCTTTGACGCGCTCGTGGATGTCGTCGCGCATCGCCTCGTTGAAGGTGCGGATGGTGCCGCGCATCTCGACCGTGTCGGGAATGATGTTCTCGCGCACGCCGCCCTTGATCATGCCGACGGTGAGCACCGCCGGCTCCGAGGCGATGTCGACCTGCCGGCTGATGATGGTCTGCAGGCCGAGCACGACCTGCGCCGAAGCGACGATCGGATCGACGCCGCGCCACGGCATCGCGCCGTGCGTCTGCCGGCCGGCGACGGTGATGCGAAAGCTGTCGGAGCTGGCCATGGTCGGGCCGCTGCGATAGCCGATCACGCCGGTCGGCAGCTGCGAGGTCACGTGCAGGCCGAAGATCGCGTCGGGCACCGGGTTCTCGAGAGCGCCCTGCGCAATCATCATCTTGGCGCCACCGTCTTCGCCTTCGGGCGGCATTTCTTCGGCGGGCTGGAAGATGAATTTCACCGAGCCGCGCAACTGCGCCCGCAGCCCGGCAAGGATGCTGGCCACGGCCATCAGGATGGCCACGTGTGCGTCGTGACCGCAGGCGTGCATCACGCCGACCGTCTCGTTGTTCCAGGTCGCGGTCGCCTTCGAGGCGAAGGGCACGTCGGCCCGTTCGGCGACCGGCAGCGCATCCATGTCGGCGCGCAAGGCGACGACCGGCCCGGGCAGTGCGCCCTTCAGCAGGCCGACGACACCGGTGTGCGCGACCTCGGTGCGGACCTCGTCGAGGCCGAGCGCGCGCAGGTGCGCGGCGACGATGCCGGCGGTGCGGAACTCGCGGTTGCCGAGCTCGGGGTGGGCGTGCAGGTCGCGCCGCCAGGCGATCAGCTGGCCGTTGATGGCGGCGGCGGCAGCGTCGATCGCCTGCGCCAGGCTGTTCGCTGAGTTGACGTGCGCGTCCATGGGTCGTTCCTCGATCACCGGATCGGTGAATTCTCTGCGCTCGGCGCGGGGCGGGCGCGATCAGCCCGCGTCGATCCAGGCGACGACGTCGGCGAGCGCCGTCGACAGCCCGCGCAACGGCCGCGCGAAGCTGCCGATCAGCACCGAGTGCGAGACGCCTTCGTACATGTGCAGCTCGACCGGCACGCCGATGCTTTTCAGCTTCGCGGCCATCGCCAGCGTGCTGCGCTGCGGGCTCACGACCTTGTCGTTCACCGGGCCGCCGAGAAGGGCCCGTGGCGACCCGGGGCCGACATCGTCGATCGGCTGCGCGTGGGCCGGGTAGTCGGGGTGGTGGAACACCGGCCGGGCCGGCGAGCCGGGCTCGAGCGGAAAGAAATCGTAGGCGCCGGCCAGTCCGATCCAGCCATGAAGCTCGGCCGGTGCGTGGCCGGTGGCGGCGAGCCAGCGCGGCTGCGTCGCGAGCATCGCGGCGTTGTAGCCGCCGGCACTGTGGCCCATGACGAAGACGCGCTTCGGATCGCCACCGAGCACCTTCGCCTGCTCGATGCCGTAGGCCAGCGCCCGGGCCGAGTCTTCCATGAAGGCCGGGTAGCTCGCCTCCGGCCAGAGCCGGTAGTCGGCCACCAGCGCGAGCACGCCATGCTCGGCCAGCGCCTCGCCGACGAACTTGTATTCGGCGCGCTCGCCGCTGACCCAGAAGCCGCCGTAGAAGAACACCACGACCGGCCAGCCCGATGCCGGCGCCGGCGTGACGGGCGTGAAGACATCGAGCTTCTGGCGCGGCAGCGGCCCGTAGGCGACTCCTTCTTTGGCAACGTAGGTGTCGGTGCGGACGAGGGCGTTGATGGCGCCGAGTGGCGAGCAGGCGGCGAGGGCGAGCGCGACAGCAGCGGCGATGCCGAGGGCGCCGAAGAGCCGGGTCGAGAGGCGACGGAGGTTCATCGACCGAGGATACGTGGCCTGCCGCGGCGCGGATGCGCGCAGGGTCAACGCGCGGTCGGCGGTGCGACAGAAGCGGCGGCGAGCGCGCGGGCGCGTTCGTGCAGGGCGGTCGCGTCGGCCTGGTCGGGCGTCATCATGACGCGCTGCTCGCCGTACAGCCGCACCGCCTCGGCAAGCGGCGCCGCCGCATCGGCGGCGCGGCCGGCGCGCAGGAGGTCGTCGCCGAGGGCGTGGCTCACGAGGGCGCGTGCCGCCTTCGAGGGGTCGACAGCGACCGCGGCTTGCGCCGACTGCGCCAGCGCGATGGCCTCGTCGTGCCGGCCTTGCAGGCTGCGCAGCGTCGACAGCCGAGAGGCGTGCACCGCGTTGACGGCACCTTTGAATGGCGCCTCGGCGAGCGACGCAAACTCAAGATCGGCTTCGTCCAGTCGACCGAGCGCTGTCAGGGTCAGGGCTCGCGTCGAGCGCGCCGTCTGAGCCTGTCCGGCACTGGCCGGCCCGGCCTTGGCGAACAGGGCGATGGCGGTGTCGAGATGGGCCAGCGCCTCGTCTCGACGACGCAGTCCGTTCAGCGCGCTGGCCAGGTTTTGATGCTCGATGCCGAGCGTTCGCGGCCCGCCCTGCGGGCTCGCCTTCTGGATGACGAGCGTCGTCTCGAACGAAGCCGCGGCGCCGGCGAAGTCGCCGGCAGTCAGCTGGACGGCGCCGAGCGAGTAGATGGCGTGTTCGGATTGAAGGTGGTTCGCGCCCAGGAAGCGGATGGTGTCGTCGCGCAGGATCGACAGCTCGTTCATCGCTTCTTTCAGCCGACCCTCCTCCGCCAGGGCGGCGCCCAGCTGCTTTCGCGCCATGAGCACCGGCGCGGAAACCTGGTCGCCGTAAATCTCTTTCGCCAGGACCAGCGCGCGGCGTCCGACCTCGGCCTGGCCAGGCTGCTTCGCGAGCTGGAGCGTGGTGGCGTACGACGCCGTCGTCTCGTAGACGTCGAGCTTGCGAAGGTCGCGCGCCGCGGGCATGTCGAGCACGGCCATCGCAGCGCGCATGGTGTCGAGCGCAGCGCCCGTGGCGTCGACATCGATCTCGGCACTCGCCCGCCAACGCAAGGCATTGACCCACTCATGCATGGCGCCTTGCCGCCGGGCCTCCTCCGCGGCGGGCTTGAGCAACTCGATGGCGCGCTGCGCTTGGCCGATGCCGACCAGCGCTTCGCCGTGGACGACGGTGGCCGTCAGCTTCGTGCGGCTGTGAGCGTCGAGCTCGCGGCTGGCCATGGCCACGGCCTTGGCGAGGATCGCCTCGGCCTCCTTCGGCCGACTCTGCCCGAGCAGGCTGTAGCCGATCGCCGTCATCAGCTCGACGGCCATCTCCGGCCGACCGGCGAGCTCCTTGTCGACGCGTGCCTGCGCGGCGAGCAGCAGGTCGGCCGCGGTCGTCGCGGCGCCAGCGCCGGAGTCGGTGTCGGCGCTCTCGAAGATCGAGAGCGCGAAGCTCTTGACCTGCTCCTCGCCTGCGGCGGGGCCGAAGCCGCCATCGGCATCCGCGTGCTGGCGCAGGACTGGAACC
>Ga0123338_10001743_pt1 | contig 20701 bp, 17 predicted proteins | sample grotaG_FD_89793 | JGI IMG/M metagenome (GOLD analysis project Ga0123338, IMG submission 89793) | Glacier valley bacterial and archeal communities from Borup Fiord, Nunavut, Canada, to study Microbial Dark Matter (Phase II) -... | ecosystem: Environmental > Aquatic > Freshwater > Ice > Glacier ...
GGAATTATGAGCGGCACCTCGCTGGACGGCGTGGACGTGGCAATCGTGGATATTCACAAAGACGATTTAAAGGTTGTCGCGACGCGATCTATACCCTATACGGATGAAATCCGCGCAGCAATTCTGGCAGTTTCGAACACCGAGACTACCACCGCCGCGATCTCTCAATTGAATTTTCGCTTAGGTGAAATTTATGCGGAATCGCTGAAGGGGTTTGACGGAATCGAGCTAGTGGGCTGCCATGGCCAGACGGTCTACCACCAGGGCAAGCCGCCCGTGAATTCTCTGCAGCTGGGCGAAGCGGCGGTGATTGCGGAACGTTGTAAAGTGCCTGTGGTTTCAAATTTCCGGGCGCGGGATATTGCAGCTGGGGGGCAAGGTGCGCCGCTGGTGCCGTTCGCGGATTTCGTTCTATTTGGGCATCGAAAACGTGGACGTGTAGTGCTGAATATCGGCGGGATTGCGAATTTCACGTTCCTACCAGCCGACGCGAGAATGCATGACGTGTTGGCCTTCGATACGGGGCCCGGGAACATGGTGATGGACGCGCTGGTGAAGAAGATGACCGGGGGCGCGCAGTTGTTCGACAAAGAGGGAGCAATTGCGGCATCGGGCAAAATTGATCGGACGCTGCTGGCCAAGCTGATGACTGACGAATACTATGGGCGGCTGCCGCCGAAATCCGCGGGGCGGGAGCAATATGGGGCCGAGTTTCTGGCGCGGCTTTTAAAAACCAAGCGGCCCATTGAGGATCTGATCGCGACGGCGACTGCGCTCACCGCCACGTCAATCGCGGAAGGGGTGAAGCGGTTCGCTGGTTCAGCAGAGGAACTGATCGCATCGGGCGGCGGTGTACACAATGCAACGCTGATGGGGATGCTTCGCTCGTTTCTTCCGAAGCTCGCATTTTCCACTACAGACGATTTCGGCGTGCCCTCAGACGCGAAAGAAGCGGTTTGTTTTGCGCTGTTGGCTTACCGCACTTGGAAGAATAAGACCGGCAATGTGCCTAGCGCAACGGGAGCTCGGCGGGGCGTTGTGTTGGGGTCCGTAACTCCGGCTTAGCCCGCTCGATTCCAAAAACCCCCACATCCCACACAGACCCGAAAATTTCGGATGTCCTGCACCAGTTTCCCGGATAGTCCGCCATCAGAATCTTGCGGACAACCTGCTGCGTGCTTTTCTCCGATTGCCATGTGGCGAGAAGGATTGCAATCGCGGCTAACTGAATCATACTGAAGTGTTTGCGCTCGCGGCGGCGGGTTTTTTGCTTTCCAGGTAGCGTTCGCGGCAATCTACAATGCATTTCCGCGCTTCCCGCGGACCGCCCCAGCCTTCCATTTTCGTTACTTTTCCTTCGAGTTCTTTGTAAATCGTAAAAAAGTGTTCGATTTCGCGCTTCACGTGACTGAAAATCTGATCCATGGTGTGAATCTGGTCATAGCGGGGATTTTTCGTAGGCACAGCGAGCACTTTTTGATCGTGCTCGTCGTTATCCACCATGTTCAAAATACCCACCGGCCGGACCTCAATTAAACATCCGGGAAAGCTAGGCTGCTGCACCAGAACAAGCACATCGAGCGGATCATTATCATCCGCCAGCGTACCGGGAATAAAACCGTAATCCCCGGGGTAATGCATGGGCGAATATAGGGCGCGGTCCATCCGAAATACGCCCAGTTTTCCATCGTACTCGTACTTATTTGCAGAGTTTTGAGGAATTTCGATAATTGCGCGCACAACCTCAGGACATTCCGGCCCTGGATCCAGATCATAAAGCATCGTTCCCACGGTCACAGCGTAACAGAATATTCCACGGAGATGAGGAAAAGTCCTTTTGCCGGGACAGTGACACCGGCTTTTTCCGTAATTCCGTGAGTAAGTAAGGCCCGCAGACGGTCGGGACCGGCATTTCCTTTTCCTGTCTCGATCAGGAAGCCCGCAATATTGCGGACCATGTGTTTCAGAAAACCCGAACCGCACACACGATAGATCAGGGTATCGCCCACTCGTTCCATGCGGGACGAAAAGATGCGCCGTACCTTCGACCTGCCTAGATCATCGCGGGCATCCGACGCCGCAAAAGCGGTGAAATCGTGCTCACCCTCAAGCAGAGGGGCAGTTAACGTCATCGCGTCCTCGTTGAGCGGATAGGGATGGTGATGAACATAGCGAAAACGGAACGGGTCTAAGAGTTCGTCTCGAAAAATGCGGTATTCGTATGTTTTTGCGATGGCGTCGAAGCGTGGATGAAATTCTGGCTGGGCTTCCTGCACCGTCAAAACACGGATGGAAGGCGGCAGATAGCGGTTCATGGCGCGGCGCAGATTATCGCAGGGGATCGGGTTTGAAAGCGAAAACGCGGCCGATTGGGCAAGCGCATGAACCCCGGCGTCAGTCCGGCCGCTTCCGGCAACCGAAACCGGAGCACCTTCCAGGTTCGAGAGCACAAGCTCCAGCGCTTGCTGGATGGTGGGCAAACCAGGCTGAATCTGCCAACCGTGAAAGCTGGTGCCGTCGTAGGAAACAGTGATCTTAATTCGACGCACTCGGGCGGCTTCCAGGCTTCACCACCGGCAAGCCAGCCGCACAGAGGGGGCAGTTTTCCGGCGAATACGTTTGAACATCTAATGTGGCGAGGGCGGCAAAGGGAACTCCGGCCATGGCCGCCTTACCGCCGCTTCGGTCGATGATGGAACCTGCCGCGACAGGCATTGCTCCCCATTCCCGAAGCAGTGTGATAACTTCGCGAGTGCTGCCGCCGGTGGTCACCACGTCTTCGATTACGGCGACGGTTGCGCCCGGCTCCACTGAAAAACCGCGGCGCAGCGTCATCTTTGTATCGGGACCACGCTCAGTGAAGAGGAATGGGGTGCCCAGCGCGCGGGCAACTTCGTGCCCGATGATCAATCCGCCCATGGCGGGAGACACCACCAAACCGATTTCCATTCCCTGCGTCAAAGCCTTCAGTCTTTGGGCGAGGGCTTGTCCAAACCGTTCGGCGTGGGCGGGGTATTGAAGCACCCGGGCGCACTGCAGATACTCCGGGCTGTGCAATCCGCTGGTGAGCCGGAAGTGGCCATTCAGGTAAGCTCCGGTCGATTTGAAGAGGGTGAGAACGTCCATGAAGTTGCTTGGGATAACGGGCCTAGCATACCATTGAGGGGAGTTTTTTTACCCTTGGTCAAACAAGTCCGAACTTGATGGGAAAGAGCTGCGTAAAGTTGTACTTAGAGAGAACTATGGTCCGATTTCAGTCAGTGGTCGCAGTGATTTGTTCCGTGCTGGTTGGGGTGCCGTCTGTGGCGGCGCAAACGAACCTGCCCCCCGTTTCGAACCGCACGCAAGGGGAGATGCCCGCATATGGCCGCCCCGAAGGAAGATTTACACGGCTCACGGGAAATTACCGGCCGGTCAGCGTTGCGCCGGTGAATCTGACCAACAGCTATCGGCTGGAGAGTCTCATTCGCGCGGGAAATCTGTATCTTTCACTGCAGGATGCGATTGCACTGGTGCTTGAGAATAATCTTGACGTTGAGATACAGCGGTATGGAGCCCAGGAGCAAGACGCGAACGTACTGCGCGCGCAAGCGGGTGGCGCGTTGCGCGGCGTCACCCCCACGGTGCAGAACGGAGCAACCAGTGCCGGCTTGGGGCAGGGCCAATCCACCGGCGTGACGCAAAGCGCCGCCACCAGCGCGAACAGTGCCGCAAGCAATAACCAAGGGGCGTTGGTCCAGCAGACAGGTACAACAATTCCCAATTTCGATCCCACCCTTTCCGGAATCCTGCAGTGGCAGCACGCCACGCAGCCACAGGCTCAACAGACCGTGACCGGCGTTACCACCCTGGTGCAAGGAGTCAACACGCAGCAGCTTCAGTTAAGCCAGGGCTTTGCCACCGGCACCTCTTACAACCTTGGCTACTCCGAACAACGGCTGAATTCGAACAACAGCAGAAATGCATTCAATCCGTTTCGCACGGGCAGTTTCACCCTGACAGTCCGTCAGAACCTGTTGCAGGGGTTTGGGACCGCGCTGAACAAGCGCAATATCGTGATCGCAAAAAACAGCCGTGAGCAATCTGACCTGCAGTTTAAGCAGCAAGTAATCACCACGGTGACATCGATCATTAATCTTTACTGGGATCTGGTGAGCTTCAACGATGACGTGAGGAGCAAGCAGCAATCGCTTGCCTATAACGAGCGCCTGTATAGCGACAACAAGAAGCAGGTAGAGATAGGGACGCTGGCGCCAATCGAGATTGTTCGCGCAGAGGCTGCCGTGGCCACTTCTCAACAGGATTTAATTTTGTCGCAGACCCGTGTATTGCAGCAGGAAAACACCATCAAGAATGCATTGAGCCGCAACGGAGTCGGCAGTCCGACCTTGGCGGATGCCCACGTGATTCCCACCGACCAAATCCGCATCCCGGATGTGGAACCGATTCAGCCTTATCAGGATCTGGTTGCCATGGCGCTGAGCGCGCGGCCCGAGTTGGCGCAACAGCGAATTAGCATCACCAACAACCAGATCAACGCACGCGGTTCAAGAAGTGAACTGCTTCCCAGTCTGCAAGCTTTCACCACATTTTCAAATAACGGTTTGGCCGGAGCGCAGAGCACAGTGGTAACGCAACCGACCAAGGTCACCGGTTCCGATGTTTCCGTCCCCGTCGGCGTGAGCACGGTGAATCCCTTCCTTATCGGTGGTTACGGGACGCTGTTCGGGCAATTACTGCGCCGAAACTATCCGGATTATTCGGCTGGTGTGTCCCTGAATATCCCGTTGCGCAACCGCACGGCGCAAGCTGATTATGTGATAGATCAACTTACGGTCCGCCAGAGCGAATTGCAGCTTCAACGCCAGGAAAATAATATCCGGCTGGAAGTACGGAACGCAATCATCGGAATCCAACAGGCCCGCGGTTCGTATCAAGCCGCTTTAAAAGCCCGCGTGCTGCAAGAGCAGACGTTAGACGCCGAACAAAAAAAGCTGGCGCTTGGTGCTTCCACTATTTTCAATGTCATTCTGGTGCAGCGCGATCTGGCAACGGCTCAGACAAATGAGGTCACTGCTTCGGGAAGCTACAAGAAGGCCCAGGTAGAAATTGCACGCGCCACCGGACAGACCTTGCAATCGAATAACATCTCGGTAGACGAGGCGTTCCGCGGTACCGTGTCGCGGCCGCCCTCCCGTCTGCCCGTTAACTAAATATTTGCAGAGCTGCTAATCAGCGATTACGATCGGCAGATTGACCAAGTGCTCAGAGATGAACCATACCTGAAGCTCGTTGGTCCTGATGACGTCGCTTATTAAGAGGTCTGTGGTGCCGTCATCGCCTGCGTCATTGGCCTTCTTCGAGGACTCGCGACTTTCTTTTAGAATGATCTCGTGGGCGGCCAGAAGGCGGGAAATCTGGACAGGAGCCTCTTCCCTTCCCTTTGGGGGACGTTCCACTTTTGTCATTTCCGCGACATCGGCCCCCATGGCCACACCGAGCCCGCCGAGAATCTGAATCCGCTCCGCGATTGTGTCGATCAGTTCCGCCTGCTCTTCATAATGCTTGTCGAACAAAAGATGAAGCTGATAAAAAGTAGGTCCTGAAACCTGCCAATGGTGCTTCTTATACAGGTCACGGATGGCCATCGTATCGGCAAGAACCTGGTTCAACATGTCGACGCTCTTCGAGCGGATCCCCGCATCGAGGCCCGTGGGAATATCGACCACTGTTCCAAATTTTTGGATCTCACTTCCTTTTTGGCCGGAAACCGGAGTTGCGCGACCCTGTGAGGCAGGTACCGGACTTTTCGTATTGCTATTCTTCATAGCCCCACAGCAAGCAATTTGAGTTCCGAGTTATGGCGATTGGTTTGCTACATATTTGGCGTGACTCAACACGAGAGCTTGAGCGTGATCCCCGTTTTTTACTCGCCACGGTAAATCCCCAATCACACCATCCATCCCCTCAGCAAATCACAAATTCACTCTCAAGCTCACATTAGCGGCTTTTTAGGGGCAAGCAACTTCTCCCGGCCAACCAGGTAGAGCAATACAATCAGCACAATAAAAGGTATCACTGACAGCATGTCCGACAACGGCCCATTAAACAGCGGGTTGTTAGCCGTGGACCAATCCGTTATTCCCTTATCGACGCTGGAGAGCACGCCAGCCATAAACGCGATCAGGATACCGGCAATCGCTCCGCCCGCTATGTAACCAGAAGCCATCAGCACGCCCGGGCTGCGGTCCGTTTCGGCAACCAGTTCTTCTTCCGTTAAATTCAGCCCCGCCATGCGTTTTCGTACGTAGATATCTACGAAGTGGCGTACTAACCCACCGAAAAAGATGGGGCTCGAGGTGGAGAGCGGCAGATATACGCCCACCGCAAATGCGAGCGACGGAATTCCGCTGATTTCAAGAGTTAACGAGATCATCACGCCAAGCAGCACCAAGGCCCAGGGCAGCTTCCGGCTTAGAATTCCTTTAATAATGTAAGAGACCAAAGTCGCCTTGGGAGCATCGAACTTGGTTACTGTCGAACCATCGGGCCTCACGTTGTGAGTGCCATTGATGCCTGGATCCACAAGATAGACCACCTCGGAACGATCGTTGACAAGATACCGTCCCGTAGGTGCACCAACGTCGTCCTGCTTGTGCCACACATGGTAAAGAGTTCCATCCGAAATGGCTTGCACCCCTTTGAGCTGTTCTCGTTTTGAGTCCATTTCAGCCTCATTGGGCCGCAGTTGCTCAGGGAAATTATGAACCAGGCGGTAATTCACTTTTCCGTAAGGGTTCACAACATAAGTACCCGCAGGCAGCCCTGAACTGGGCTGCTCCGGTTCCCAAAGCCGGTACTGATTTCCGGTGGGCGGTTGAAGATTCCCGGCGTAAGGGGGAAGCGGCCGTGGATCCACGTAGACCTTCGTTGTGACCGGCTCGAAGCTGGTGCTGGGCACGTATACCGTCGCGGCTTGGTTCAGTTGCAGCAGGATGGGCCCCAGAGCAATCGCGGAAGCCAAAGCACCAATTAAAATTGCGATCTGCTGATTGCGCGGCGTCGCGCCGATCAAGTACCCGGTCTTCAAGTCTTGCGAAGTTGTGCCGCCGTTCGATGAAGCAATGCAGACAATTCCACCAATCGACAGGGCCGTGACAAAATAATTGGGTCCCGTCCACCCGATAGCCAGGAAAATCAGGCAGGTGAAGAGTACCGTCGCGATCGTCATTCCAGAAATGGGGTTCGATGACGATCCAACTTCTCCCGTAAGACGCGAAGATACCGTGACAAAAAGAAAGCCGAAGACGACAATCAAGATCGCGCCAATCGGATTCAACCACAGGTTCAATGGCGGCGCCAGCATGATTACGGCAACCATTGCAATAATTCCGCCGAAGACATATTGCATGGAAAGATCACGATCCACGCGCGCGGTCGCGATAACTTTGTTCGCTTTCGAAAAGCCCACGTCCGCGAGCCCATGCTTCAGACCGCGCCAGATTGTCTTGCCGCTGCGAAGCAAACTGATGATGCCGCCTGCCGTCACGGCACCCGCGCCAATGTAAAGAATGTACGAGCCGCGGATCTGGCTCGGGCCCATTTGGCTGATCGGCATCAAGCCGGGCGCCAGCAGGCCAGGCACCTGCGAGCCGAAAAACTTGATTGCCGGGATCAGAACCAGATAAGCAAGAACACCTCCGCCGCACATGATGCCCGCGATGCGCGGACCGATAATGTAGCCGACCCCGAGGAGTTCGGGCGAAATCTCAGCGGCGATGGAACCGGCCGCGAACGGCGCGCCAAAAATCTTCTCCGGAATATCCTTCCAGAGCTTGAAAGCCACGTTTAGCGCTTTATAAACAAGTCCGATTGCAAAGCCGCTGAAGATGGTTATGGCGCCCGTTTCCGTCTCTTTCACGCCAACCGATTCCGCGCTCTCCCGCTCAATGCCTTGCGCTGCCATCTGGTCTTCCCGCGATGCGCCCGCCTTCAAAACTTCTGCGCAGGCTGTTCCTTCCGGATACTTCAGCTCGCCGTGCTGTTCCACAATCAGAGCGCGGCGCAGCGGGATCATCATCAGAATGCCAAGCAGTCCGCCTAGCACCGACACCAACAGAACCCGGCCGATCTCCAGATCGAATCCCAGAATCATAATGGCCGGCATGGTGACGCCAACGCCAAACGCGATCGATTCCCCGGCCGAACCCGTGGTTTGCACAATGTTGTTTTCAAGGATGGTGTTATTCCGGAAACCCATCTTCGACAAGAGCCGGAACAGCGTAATGGAAATAACAGCCACCGGGATGGAAGCGCTAACCGTCAGGCCAACTTTCAACACCAGAAATAACGAGGACGCACCGAATATGATTCCCAGCACTGTTCCGACCAGCACCGGCATCAGCGTCAGTTCCCGCATGTGGAAACGCGACGGAATATAAGGGCGAAAATTGCCGGTGTGTTCCTGCTCCGGTTCCGCCACCAGAGTACCCGAAGATTCTCTAAACTTCGGCGCTTCTCCCGTGGCTGAATATTCCTGTTCCCATTCTTTCAGTGGTGGCTTGAACATCTTTCCGAAAACGCTCATGCCAGTCTCGCTTTAACTTTCTCACTGAGCAGCTTCCCATCCACGTTTTTCCCCGTGAGTATCGCCTGTGCGGCTTTGATCACCACACCCATTTGCTTGGCCGACGTAGCTGCTGTTTGCGTGAGAGCTTGCTCCACAGCCCGATCGAGCTCCTCAGGCGAGGCCGCGGCGGGGAGGTATCCCTCGATCAACGTTCGCTCCGCCTCCTCTTTTTCCGCGAGTTCCGGACGGTTACCCTTGCGGAACATTTCTGCCGCGTCGGTGCGCTGCTTTACCAGGCTCTTAAGAATCTGTTGCTCAGCGGCTTCGTCCAGAGGGGTCGCGCGGTCAGCCGTCGCTTTCTGCAGTGCGGATTTGATCATCCGCGCTGTGGAAAGACGCATTTCGTCTTTTGACTTCATCGCGCTGATGATGTCTTTCTGAATGGATTCAAGGACTGGCATGGGTCGGGTTGTTACATTCTACAATTTCCCGCGCAGGTGCCAAGCCTCTTAGGGAAGCCTGTCAAGAATGCCGCCCATCATCGGGTAGGCTGTGTGGATCCACCGTTTTGACGTTGCCGCATTGATCCTGGTCCAGATTGGGTCTGCGCGCATTGCCGCTACTTACCCCGGTCTTCAATCACACCATCGATGAACCGGATCACCTTGCGCCCGGCATGGAATGGCTGAGTATCGGCAAATACCGCTACGAAGATCAATATCTGCCGCTAGCCCCGGGTGGCCGGGGCGATTGGCCCCTTCCTCGCGGGGGAGCGCCGGCCTAAAAAAGAAGATCCCTATCGGCAGGGATATCGTTATTGGGCCGCGGAAATCGATGGACCTTCCGCGGGCCTGTTGGCTGTTTTCATGTTTACAGTTTGTCCGCCGGTGCTTGCGCAATCCGGCCTGATCACCACCGATATGGCGCTGACAACCTTCTCTGGCGCTGCTGTTCTTTGCTCGCTCCGCTGGTTGCGCCGTCCAACCCGAGCCCGTTCAATCCGGTTTTGGAGTGCTGCTGGGTTTGGCGGCTCTGTCGAAATTTTCGGCCTTGGTATTCCTGCCTGCTATCTGGTTTTTCATGCTTGCCTACCGCATCGGATCTACACTGGCCAGTGGTCCGCTCGGTCAGGAAGCGCAGCCGCAGTATCGCTTCGATTTTAGGAATCGCTTGCCTGACTATATAGGCGGGTTATCTGCTTTCATTCGCCAAAGTTGAGTTTTTGCATGCAAGGCTGCTCGCTCCCCGCTTCTTTACGGGGATGGGCCCACATGCTATGCAGAACTAGCCTGGCTTTCGGACCGCGGCATGCGCCAGTAACCGATCAGTGTCAACACAGCCAGTAAAGCCGCGCAGGCAAAGAATAAACCTTGTATACCAATCCGCTGCGCCGCGGAACCGGAGATGACCAACCCCAACATCTGCGCGATAGCTATCACAGACATGAAACTGCTGCTCACACGGCCCAGCATTTGAGGCGGCGTCTTGCCTTGCATCAGAACCTGTGCGGGCGTAATGATAAACGCCACGCCAAAGCCCAAGCCGAATGTCGAAACCGCGGTGGCGGATACGGAGCGCAGAATCGCCATCATCAGTACAGAACCGCCAATTAATAGCAGGCCGATCAAAACCATCTTTTCGCTTGGTATCTTCTTCCCGAATTTGCGCAGTCCCATCGTTCCGGCCAGCATTCCCACTCCGATTAACGCGCTCAACAGACCGAACGTGGTGGACCCGGATTGCAGGAAATCACGAACATAAATCGCAATTAATGGACCGAAACAACTTAAGACAAAAAAGCCTGCGCCCATGGCGAGAATCACAAACCCGAGCACGGGCGAGTGAAAAAGAAACTGCATGCCGCTGCCCAAATCTTTGAAAACCGCCCGCACTCCCTTGTTCGCTTCGGCAGCCGTCCGTTCAATGGCGATACCCCAAAGCATCAACGCGGAAAACAGGAAGCTCACGCCATCGTAAAAGAAACAGGAATTCGGCCCAAATGCGCCAACCAGCGCTCCGGCCAGCGCGGGGCTGACGATGCGTGTCACCAGAAATGCCTGCATGATCAACGCATTTGCCGTGAGCAGGCCTTCGGGCGGAACAATGGTGCGGACGGTTACCGATTGCGCCGGCGAAAAAAAAGTGGAAACAAAACTGATGGCGAACAGAAGAGCATATAGCGCGTAAAGGCTATGCGCGTAGATCAGCCCGAAGGCGAGACCGCAACGGATCAGGTCGCTTGCAATCATGGTGCTCTTCACGTTCCAGCGGTCTACAAACACCCCCGCGAGTGGACCCACCAGCGCCATGGGCAACATATAGAACAGAGAGATGAGCGTCATCTGCTCCGGGTTCGCGTTCAGCCGGAAGGAAGCAACGCTCAGGATTGCGAACAGTGCCAGAAAATCGCCCATCACGCTGACGAATTGGGCCACCCACAACCGGCGCAGTCCCGGCAGTGCCAGCACTTGGCGAAATGACAGCGATTCAGCTTGTGGTATGGTCAGCGGGCTCACGGATCTGGTTATTGTATCCAGACGTCGCTTTCAGTCGCCAGCGGCGGCCCACGATATAATTACGGCTGAATGAGCATGCTGTCACCACGTCTGCAATTGAAGGTCGCGCAGAAACAAATCCTGACGCCCGGCCTGGTGCAGATGGTCACCGTTCTTCAACTCAACCGTCTGGAGTTGAAGGAGATGATCAATCAGGAAATTATCAACAACCCGGTGCTGGAAGAATCGACAGAGGGTGGCGAAGAGATTTCCGCGGAAGAATTGCAACCCCTGCTCGAAGGCGAACGCATGCACGATCCCGCTGACCAGCCGATTCTGGAAGCCGCCATGGTGGACATGCACCGCGCGGACGCCGCCGGTGAGATGGGTGCCCTTTCGCCTGATCTGATCGGCGATAGCGGGACGGCCGCGCTCGATAGCGGCGGGTTGGATGGAGCGGTATTGGACGGCCCTTTGGCCGATGCAGCGGGTTCGGATTCCCTTCTCGAAACTCCTGTCGCAGCGGATCCTTTTGAAGAAATCGATTACGGGTCCTTCTTTGAAGACTATCTGGATCCTGGATACAAGTCTCCAGCTTCCGAGGTTGTGGAGAAGCCGTCGTTCGAAACATTTCTTTCGCAGCCGGTTACCCTGCCCGATCACCTGCGCTCGCAACTGAGTGTAAGTTTGATCTCGGACGCCGTGCGCAATGCCGCTGAATCCATCATCGGCAACCTGGATGAAGACGGGTACCTGATCGCTTCTTTGGATGAAATCGCTCATATCGGTAACCATTCGCGGGCGGAAGTGGAATCGGCCCTTCACGCGGTACAGTCGCTTGAACCGGCCGGAGTGGGCGCGCGCGATCTGAAGGAGTGCCTACTTCTTCAAATTGAGAGCCGCAATGGACACAACGGCGTTGCTTGGCAAATCGTGAGCAAGTACTTGCGGTTGCTCGAAACGCGGCAATTCAAGGAACTCGCCAAGGTTCTGGGCCGGCCGCATGAGCATATTGAAATTGCGGTAAAAATGATTCGGCATCTGAATCCGCGGCCTGGCATCCGGTACTCTGGCCCAGGTGCGCGGCTGGTAGAGCCGGACGTCTATTTCATCAAAGACGGCGACGATTACCTGATTCAAATGAATGACGAAGAGGTGCCGCAGCTTCGTTTGAACGCCCAGTACCGCAAGATGCTGGACCGCGACAACGGTGCCACCAAAGAAGTCCGCGATTATGTTCGCGAGCGCTACACCTCCGCCATCATGTTGATGAAAAACATTGAGCAGCGGAAACAGACCATCCAGCGCGTGTGCGAAAGTATCAAACGCCGTCAGGCTGAATTCCTGGCGCAAGGTCTTGATTTTCTGAAGCCGATGATGATCAAAGAAGTAGCCGAAGAAGTGGGCGTTCATCCTTCGACGGTCAGCCGCGCGGTGGCGAACAAGTATGCGCATACGCCGCAGGGCGTCTTTGAACTCAGGTACTTCTTCTCGGAATCGGTGCAAGGTCCTTCGGGCGGCGATCTGCCCTTGCTGCTGCTGAAACGAAAGGTGAAGAAAATGATCGTGGATGAAAATCCGAAGCGTCCTCTCACCGACGAACAAATCACATCGTTACTCCAGGCAGAAGGTATCGATGTCACAAGGCGCACCGTAGCGAAGTATCGCGAGGATATGAAAATTCCTTCCACGCACCAGCGCCGGGTCAGAGAGTAAATTTCGTGACCCGCGCCTAAATCTCAAACTCATGAAAGTCACCTACACAGGCAGACACGTTGACCTCGCTCCAGCGCAGGTCCAGAAGGTTGAAGAACAGTTCGGCAAAGTCGCCAGGCTGCTTGATGGCAAGGGCCGCGATGGCATTAGCCAGCAGGAGGCGCATGTGCGAATCTCCATGGAGCGCCATCTGCATTGCGTGGAAGTGAATGTGAATTTTCACCATCATGCGCTGGTCGGGCATTGCCAGGATGCCGACCTGTTCACGGCTCTGCACGGTGCCGTCCACAAGCTGGAAAGCCAGGCAATAAAGGTTACCGAAAAGTGGACTGACGGGAAGCGCGTTCCGAAACCCACCGTGGCCGCGGATCAAATATAGATGGCGGTGGGTTCGGCAAAGAAAAGCAGCGCACCCGGCGCTGACGGCAAAACCGAACTCGTCATCATCACGGGCCTCAGCGGGTCCGGCAAGGGCTCCGTTCTGAAAGTATTGGAAGATCTGGGCTACTACGCAGTAGACAACTTACCCATCGATCTGATCCCTAAATTTGCTGATCTGACGCGCGATTCAGAAACCGCAAAGATGGCTGCGCTGGTGGTGGATATCCGGGAAGGGGAAGGCTTGAAGCGCTTCCCCGCCATGTTTCAACAGGTGCGCAAGAGCATCCCTACCAGATTGATTTTCCTGGAAGCCGCTGATGAGGCAATCATCCGGCGATTCAGTGAAACCCGCAGGCCCCATCCGCTCGGCACGGGCAAATCCATTGAAAAATCAGTGGCGGCGGAGCGGCGGCAACTTGCCCCTATTCGCGCCTTGGCCGACCTGACCATTAACACCTCGAAATTCACCGTTCATGAGCTCCGCGATTTCATTAACGAAAAATTCCGCGGTGACCGCGAAGAACAGAAGATCATGGTGTACGTCTCCAGCTTTGGCTTTCGGCATGGCGTGCCCGCAGACAGCGATCTGGTATTTGACGTCCGCTTCCTTCCGAATCCGAATTACATTGCAAAGTTCAAGCATCTGACTGGAAGCCACCCCAGTGTGGCGCGTTATATCCGCAGCTTTCCGCAAACACAGGAATTTATTGGGCGGATCACGGAGTTGCTCACCTACCTGCTGCCGCACTATATTCAGGAAGGAAAGAGTTACCTGACCATTGGATTTGGCTGCACCGGCGGCCATCATCGGTCGGTGATGATAGCGGACCAGATTCGTAAGAATCTGACTCAGGCCGGGTACAAGACCAAAGTTACCCATCGTGACATGACCAAGACGTTATGAAGCTTTCAATTACCACTGTTGATGCTTTCACGAACCGGATGTTTGGCGGAAATCCCGCGGCTGTAACCGTTTTGCCGGAACCCATGCCGGACGCCTGGCTCCAGAACCTTGCCATGGAGATGAACCTTTCGGAAACGGCGTTCCTCGAAAAGCGGGAGGACGGCAGTTACGGGCTGCGCTGGTTCACTCCGGCAGTGGAAGTGGCCCTGTGCGGCCACGCGACGGTAGCAAGCGCTCATGCTCTCTGGCAAAGTGGGGCCCTGGGCGAAAACGATGTGGCCCGCTTCCACACCCGCAGTGGCCTGCTCACCGCCACTAAACGTGGGGACTGGATAGAACTCGATTTCCCGGTGACTCACGTTACCGAAGCGCCCCCGCCCGCCGGTCTCCTCGAAGCACTGAACGTGACCCCGAAATTCATTGGCCGGAGTAAATTCGATTACCTGCTGCAAATTGAAGAGCGGGAGTTACTCGCCTTACAACCTGACTTCGGGCGATTATCACAGGTTGCTGCCCGTGGAGTAATCGTGACCAGCGCCTCCGCGGATACCGAATTCGATTTTCTCAGCCGATTCTTCGCGCCCGCTTCGGGCATCAACGAAGATCCCGTCACAGGTTCCGCACATTGCGCTTTGACGCCCTACTGGTCAAAACAGTTGGGCAAGACCTGCATGCTGGCCAAGCAGGTCTCCAAGCGTGTCGGAATCGTGAAAGTGGAATTGAAAGGCGAACGCGTTCTGTTATCCGGGCAGGCGGTCACGGTTCTGACCGCCCAGCTTTCTGTCTAGCCAGCATTCAGCTAATACAGATTCGGCCTGACGGTCTTCTCACGCGCCCACACCCGCCCCTGTGCTGCGCGCGTCACAAAATCCGCGGGTGTGCTGTCTGTAATTTGTAATACTCCGTCATCCTTAATGACACCAGCTTTCTTAACAAGTGCTTGGGCTCCGTCCATATACCCAATCACTTTCAGATGAGAGAAGGCATCCTGCACGAATCCCACTGCCGCCGGTTGCATGGCAAGTTGCCGCGCGGCCTCTTCAGAGATTGCCAAAACGATAGCATCAAAAAGGACCGAAGGACCACCTGCCAGTTGGAAATCGGCCTCCATGCGTTTGCCGTTGCTGTCTTTGGCACCCGCTACTTTTGGGGCTATCACCTTCAGTTTCGCGCCTGCTTTATCCAACGCTTTTCTCAGCGCCACGACGAACTTCATATCGGTTCCATCCGCCACCAGGCATCCCACCACACGGCCTTTCAAAGTCGCCTTTGCATTCGCCAGAATGCTTAGCGGCCGCGAAGGTTTCAGATCCGTTCGAACCGCGACGGAGGTAGCAGCGGGACGGATTGCGCCTTCAAGACCCAGACCATTTGCCACTTGCTCAGCAATAGCCATATCCACGTTTGCCAATTGGCTTAGCATGCGCGTTCGAATGGCAACCGTATCCACCTTACTCAACTCAAAAATAAAGGCCGACAGGATGTGGTTCTGTTCCGTTTTAGTTTGGCTGTAGAAGAACTGTCTGGCCTGGCTGAAATGATCGGCGAAAGATTCGGAGCGGACGCGTAACTTATCGCCCTGTTCAGGCGCGGCTGTACTGCGGAAGCCTGCCTTCGGGTCTTCATGGGGACCGTCGGCGCTAAGAGAATTCGGTGAATACGATACCCGGCCCACCGGTACGTGCATCTGCATGTGTCCGTCGCGCTGAAAGTTGTGCATGGGGCACTTCGGAGCGTTGATAGGGATTTGCGCGAAGTTCGGCCCACCCAACCTCGTGATCTGCGTATCCAGGTACGAAAAGTTTCGTCCTTGCAATAACGGATCATTCGTGAAATCGATGCCGGGCACAACATGGCTGGTACAGAATGCCACTTGCTCGGTTTCGGAAAATACATTATCGGGATTGCGGTCCAGCACCATCCTGCCCACGCGGCGCAGAGGCACCAGTTCTTCTGGAATCAGTTTGGTCGCATCCAAAATGTCGAAATCGAAGCTCTTGGCAAACTCTTCGTCGAACACCTGAACAGAGAGTTCCCACTCCGGAAAGTCGCCGCTATCGATGGCGTTCCACAGATCGCGGCGATGAAAATCCGGATCCGCACCACTGATCTTCAACGCTTCGTCCCAGACCACGGACTGGCTGCCCAATGCCGGACGCCAATGAAACTTCACATAGGAGGCGACCCCAGCTTCGTTGATCAACCGAAAACTGTGTACGCCAAAGCCTTCCATCATTCGGAGTGACCGCGGAATTGCGCGGTCGGACATTATCCACATCAGCATGTGCGTACTTTCTGGAGTGAGCGACACGAAATCCCAGAAAGTATCGTGGGCACTTTGAGCTTGCGGAAAGCCACGGTCCGGTTCTTCTTTCACGGAGTGAATCAGGTCAGGAAATTTGATTGCGTCTTGAATGAAGAACACGGGAATGTTGTTTCCCACCAGATCCCAATTGCCGGTCTTTGTGTAAAACTTCACGGCGAAGCCGCGCACATCGCGAGCCATATCGCTGGAACCTCTGTTGCCCGCAACCGTGGAGAACCTTGTGAAGAGCGGCGTCCGTTCCCCAACCCGCTGGAAGACATCTGCTTTGGAAATATCTTTCAGAGAATGCGTGAGTTCGAAATAGCCGTGCGCCGCCGTGCCGCGCGCGTGCACCACGCGTTCAGGAATGCGCTCATGATCGAATCGGTTGATCTTTTCAAGAAGGATGAAATCCTCAAGCAGCACCGGGCCGCGAGGCCCCACCTTCAGAGAATTCTCGTCATCTGAAATGATGGTGCCGTGATTCGTGGTCAGAGCGGGGAAGGTTCCGCCCGCGGATTGATGCAGTTCTCCACCCTTCCCGGTCGTTTCAGTGGGGGCCGTTGGGCTGGGTGAGTTCGTCTTGACGTTCACTTTTCGGGTAGACATGAATTGATCTCTTCAGGAGTGAGTGGCAGATGTAAAACAGAGCAGCTTGCTTTCCGCCCGTTCTTGTCCCAGGTTTCACTTTATCTCTCTTAGCGCATCATCTGGCTGGTTCTGGGAACTCCATTTGGGCGAAATCCACCAATTGTGTAAGCGCTGGACGGCAGGCTACTTCAGCAAGGTAAGCACGCCCCGTCGAACCGTATCCGCAGTTGCGCCATACACCAGATGAGCGGCAAGGGCTGCCGCGTGCTGCGATGCCGGCGTCTCATCTGGAGGCTTTGATAATCCCGCCGCGGGCACGCCAACCTCGTCGGCAAGAAGCCACATCACCGCACCGAACAAGAGACCCCAACCCGCCGAAGATTTTGGCAATGCCGCTGCGGCCACACCGTACATGGCCCCCGCGGCTGCCCCGAATGCGTAATGCACCATTTCGCCAGCCGGTGCCTTTTCATCTTCCGCGAGAGGCCGATCCCTCACTTCCTGGGAAACTTTCTGCGCCACTTTCACAGTCGCGGGTTCTCCCTTACCAGATTCTTCCTGACCGGACGCTTTCTTCAGGCCAGCCTGGAACAGTTCCATTGTTAGTGAACCGATCAATCCGCCAATCAACCCGGCGAGTGCTCCCTTTGCTATATCTTGCGCGGAGGATTCTGATGTCATGGCGTGTCACCAGCAATATCAGCGCCATACAGAAACTCAAGGTGCTAAACTTCGCTCGATATGAAGCACTCTGACGATTCCCCTCCGCCCTTTCTGGGCCGGTGGCGGAATATCTACGCGCTTGTCCTGTTCATGCTCGCTCTCGATATTGCCCTGTTGTACGCCTTCACGCTCCGTTTTCAATGAGGCCGCTCGATTGGGTCACGCTGGTGATAACACTCGCGTCGTTGGTGTTCTACGGCCTCTACCGGTCACGCGGATCGAAGTCTGTTAACGATTTTTTCCTGGCCGGTAGAACCATGCCCTGGTACGCCATGGGGCTCTCCATCATGGCCACCCAAGCAAGCGCGATCACGTTTATTTCCACTACGGGCCAAGCCTATGTGGATGGCATGCGCTTTGTGCAGTTCTATTTCGGGTTGCCCATCGCAATGGTGATCATCTCCGCAACGGCGGTCCCCATCTTCGCGCGTGCCAAGGTGTATACGGCATACGAATATCTGGAGCAACGCTTCGATGCGAAGACCCGGGCCCTGGCGAGTCTTATCTTTTTGATACAGCGCGGGTTGGGGGTGGGAGTCGCTATCGCGGCACCCTCCATTGTTCTGTCGCTCATTTTTGGATGGGACGACAGAGTTACCACGCTGGTAATTGGAATTGTCATCATCCTCTACACAACTTTCGGCGGAATCCTGGCAATCACCTGGACCGATGTCCTGCAGATGTCCATCATTTTCTGTTCCCTCATTCTGGCTCTGGTAATGGTGGTGTCCATGTTGCCCCCGGAGATTTCGTTCGGAAGCGCCATCCGCCTGGCAGGGGCTGCTGGGCGGCTGAATGCGATCGACCTGAATTTTGACTGGAATAACCGTTACAACTTGTGGAGCGGTTTGATCGGCGGCACTTTTCTGGCGTTGTCATACTTCGGCACCGATCAATCGCAAGTGCAGCGGTATCTTACCGGGAAATCAATCGCACAGAGCAAATTGAGCCTGCTTTTTAATGCGTTCGCGAAGGTCCCTTTGCAATTCTTCATTCTGTTTGTGGGCGCAATGGTGTTTGTGTTCTACCTGTTCGAGGCGCCGCCACCGCTCTTTCAGAAACCATCTCTGGAAAGAGCGCAAACTACCTCTGCATGGCCCGCGACAGAAACCCGTTATCACCAGGCATTCACAGCCCGGCGCCAGGCCGCATTAGCCGCGGCAAAATCGAGCGACGCCATTCCTCAATTCCGTGCCGCTCAAAAGCAGTTCGATGCCGTGCGCGCGGACGCCATCAAGCTGGCGGAACAGGCCCAGGGTGGCGCCAAGTATAACGACACCAATTATATCTTCCTCTCATTCGTGACCCGTTACCTTCCGGCGGGCGTGGTGGGCTTAATCATCGCGATCATTTTTGCCGCGGCAATGTCCGCCAGTTCCGGAGAGATCAATTCCCTTGCGACCGTCAGCGTGATTGACATTTACAAGCGTCACATCCGCCCCGTTGCCAGCGATTCGCACTATCTTGCTGTTTCGCGCGCCGCGACAGCTTTCTGGGGCTTGTACGCCATGTTCTTCGCCCAGTACGGCAAGAACCTGGGTTCGCTGGTAGAGGTTGTAAACTTTGTTGGCTCTCTGTTTTACGGTTCCCTGCTGGGTGTGTTCGCCCTGGCATTCTTTACGAAGCGTGTCACGGGAACCGCCGCGTTCTGCGGAATGCTGGCCGGGGAAGCTGCCATTTTCAGTGCATTCTCTTTCACTAATATTTCTTTCCTCTGGTACAACGTAATCGGAAGCGTGGTGGTGATAGTGGTAGCACTTCTGTTCCCCCGCCAAACAAAAACGGTGCGGGCCTCCGCATGATTGCGGCAACCGGCACCGTGTCTTTGTTTACTTCGTTCGGGTTACTCTGGTTGGTGATTTGACGGTCACATAAGACATTGCCGATTCTGAAGCTCGGTTTAACCGGCGGACTCGCCTCAGGCAAATCTTTTGTCGCAGCCGAGTTACAACGTCTCGGTGCCAGCGTAATTCACGCTGATCAACTGGGTCACGAAGCGCTCCTGCGAAGCGGGCCGGCTTATATTCCGACGGTAGAATTTTTCGGTAGACACATCTTAAGTCACACCGGAGAGATCGATCGTACCTTGCTCGCCCGTAAAGTATTCACCGATCCCGCGGCTCTCGAAATCCTAAACGGTTTCGTGCATCCGGCAGTTTTCGCCCGTGAAGACGAGTTGTTTGCGGCCGCTCCTTCCGGAACCCTGGTGGTGGTGGAAGCAGCAATACTGATTGAAACCGGTTCTTACCGCAAACTCGATAAGTTGGCGGTGGTGTACTGCTCCCCGGAGCAACAAATCCAGCGCGCCTTACAACGCCCCGGCGCTACCAGGCAGGACGTAGAAGCAAGATTATCCCGCCAGCTTCCCCTCTCAGAGAAATTGCGCTTCGCCGATTACACCATCGATACCTCTGGAACGGAACTGGCAACACTGCGCCAAACGCGGGCACTGTTCGCTACTCTTAAAGAAGATCTGCACCAGCTATGCGACTCCGCACCCTCTTCCTGACCTGTGCCCTTGTCTTCGGCTTCTATGCTGTCACTTCACGCGGCGCTTTCCATCTGCCTCTTTTCCTGCATCCCCTGGCGCTTCAAATCAGCGACACCGGCCGCCTCTGGAGCCAGCCCGATACGGCGCGTACCGCTTCCCTATCGAACGATGAACAGAATAACGTCGATATTTATAAAGCTGCGCGCACCGCAACCGTCAATATCACCAGCATTGTTTACCAAGAAAATTTCTTCATGCAGGTGTTTCCGTCGAAAGGCACCGGCTCCGGCTTTTTGATTAACGAAAGCGGCCAGGTCCTGACGAACAACCACGTGGTGAACGGCAGCCAGCAGCTTTCCGTCACGCTGTCCGATCACAAACAGTACAAGGCCCGCATCCTGGGGACTGACCCGCGCAATGATCTCGCGCTCATTCAAATCGAGGTTGGCCGCAAATTGCCGTTCCTGCATCTGGGCGATTCCGAAGCCTTGCTGGTAGGCCAGAAAGTTCTTGCCATCGGTAACCC
>Ga0123338_10001749_pt1 | contig 20676 bp, 19 predicted proteins | sample grotaG_FD_89793 | JGI IMG/M metagenome (GOLD analysis project Ga0123338, IMG submission 89793) | Glacier valley bacterial and archeal communities from Borup Fiord, Nunavut, Canada, to study Microbial Dark Matter (Phase II) -... | ecosystem: Environmental > Aquatic > Freshwater > Ice > Glacier ...
CAGGGCTTCCTCGGGGTCACGTCGTGACTTGGGTGGCCGCGTCCTGCGACGGGTCCACGTCATCGTAGGCGCGAGGGTGGGCCGAGGGTGGGCCGAGGGTGGGCCGACGGGTGGGCCGACGGGTGAGTCGGGCCGGGCCGGGCGTCTCGGTCGCCTGGGGTCCACAGGACGAGGTCACCCTGGGTGTTGCTTCGCGCAGCCTCGCGGAGCAGGTAGTCTGGGGTCACGACGTTGGTTTCGGCAGCAATGTCACCGACAGGCCTGACGTCGTCGCACGCCCCGCCACTTCAGGCTGGAGCCCCGTCCCTGACGAACTCCCCCGTGCCGGGACACTCGCCCGCACCGCACCGGCTGTCGTGGTTCGGCGGGCGTGACCTACACCCCGCGGGGGGCCTCGGTCGCCGCGGGGCGACATCGCGCGGACCCACGAGTCCGACCCGAGGCCGGAGCCCGGGCACACCAGGAGGAACATGCCGACCACCGACCGTCGTCGAGCCCAGAGTGGCCGTGCCCAAAATGGTGGCGCCACGAATGGTGGAGCCCCGAACGGTCGTGTCCTGAACGGCCGGTCGCAGAACGGGGGCGGCCAGAACGGGGGCGGCCAGAACGGGGGCGGCCAGAACGGGGGTGGCCAGAACGGGGGTGGCCAGAACGGGGGCGGCCAGAACGGGGGCAAGGGCGCCGACCCGTCTCCGATCATCCCCATCCTCGCCCGGCGCGTGCGCGAGGTGGAGTCGAAGGCCGGCGGCGGCAAGGTCGGGCCCACCAACCGCACGAAGTTCCAGGTCATCGCCCTGCTCGTGCGTGAGCAGCGTGCCTGGATCCGGGCCAACACCGAGCTGACCATGGCCGTGCGCACCGAGCTGCTCAAGCGCCTCGACGGCGTCGCGACCATCCTCGCCCGCACCGCGGCCCGCGACACCTCCCTCATCGCCATGCTCGACGAGAAGGCGACGCCCGGCCCGGCGGCGCAGCGGATGCGCCGCGACTGGCTGCTGGAGTCCGGTGCCGAGCTCGCGCCCGAGGAGCTGCTCATCGACGCCCCGGCGGTACGCAAGGCGCCCTCAGTGTCTGCCGAGCTCGCCGCCAAGCAGGTCGTGCCGGCCTCGGTCCCCGCCCGCGCCATGGCCAACCCCTTCCTCGTCCCCGACCTCGAGCGGCGCAGCACCGACGCCGAGCCCTCGGGCGTGCTGACGGGCTGGAACCTCATGGACCCGCTCTACCGGGCGTTCGAGGAGGGGTCCGGTGGTGTCGCAGCCTCGATGGAGCTGCCGGAGGTGCCGGAATTCGACCGGTTCTCACCCCCGGGGCTGCACGTCATGCGCCACCAGGCCCAGCTGCTGGAGAAGGTGCGACAGGGTCACCGCAGCTTCCTGCTCGCCGACGAGCCGGGTCTCGGCAAGACCGCGCAGGCGCTCATCGCGGCGTCGGTCGCGAACGCGTACCCGATCCTCTGCGTCGTGCCCAACGTCGTCAAGATCAACTGGGCCAGGGAGGTGCAGCGGTGGACGCCGCAGCGTCGGGTCACGATCATCCACGGTGACGGGGCCGGCGTCGACGCCTTCGCCGACGTCTTCATCGTCAACTACGCCGTGCTCGACCGGCACCTGTCGTGGCTCGGGTCGATGGGCTTCCGCGGCATGGTCGTCGACGAGGCGCACTTCATCAAGAACCTCTCCTCCCAGCGCTCGCAGCACGTGCTCACCCTCTCGGAGCGGATCCGCGACCTCGCCCCGGGCGGCGACCCGCTGCTCATGGCCCTCACCGGCACCCCGCTGATCAACGACGTCGAGGACTTCCACGCCATCTGGCGCTTCCTCGGCTGGGTGAACGAGAAGAAGCCGACCGCCGAGCTCATCCACAAGCTCGAGGCCATCGGTCGCACTCCCGCCGAACGTGGCTTCTACTCCGAGGCCCGCAAGGCCGTCATCTCGATGGGAATCGTGCGCCGCAAGAAGGTCGACGTCGCCACCGACCTGCCCGACAAGCGGGTCGTCGACCTGCCCGTCGAGCTCGACGGCGAGGTCGGGCGCTCCATACGGGCGGCAGAGCGTGACCTGACCAAGCGTCTCGTGACGCAGTACCGCCGGATGGTCGAGGCGTCGAAGGGCGACATCTACGGCCCGCCGGACGAGGCGCTGATGCGTCGCGTCGCTCTCGGCGAGCTCGAGTCGTCGAGCCCGGGCGAGCGCGGTGAGAACGTCTTCTCGATGGTCCGGCGCATCGGGCAGGGCAAGGCCACCCTGGCGGCCGACTACGCGGGGCAGCTCGCCCGCTCGGTCGGCAAGGTCGTCTTCTTCGCCAAGCACATCGACGTCATGGACAGGGCGGAGGAGATGCTGCGCGACAACGGCATCAAGACCGTCTCGATCCGCGGTGACCAGTCGCCGGCGCAGCGCCAGGTGTCCATCGACGCCTTTCAGAAGGACCCCACGGTCTCGGTCATCGTCTGCTCGCTCACCGCGGCCGGTGTCGGGGTCAACCTGCACGCCGCCTCCAACGTCGTGCTCGCCGAGCTCTCGTGGACCGCCGCCGAGCAGCAGCAGGCCATCGACCGGGTGCACCGCATCGGGCAGGACGAGCCGGTGACTGCGTGGCGGATCCTCGCCGCGGGCACCATCGACTCTCGCATCGCCGAGCTCATCGACGCCAAGCAGGGGCTTGCCGCGCGGGCTCTCGACGGGCACGACGTCGAGGTCGGTTCCGGAGACTCGGTGCAGCTCGACGCGCTGGTGCACCTGCTCCGACAGGGGCTCGAGTCCGAGCAGCGCCGGTGAGCCCGGTCTCGACGACGCCGGATGCCGTGGGGTCACCGACGCCTCGGCTCGGCGCCTTCTCCACCAGCGGGAGCCCCGTCGTCGCGCGGGACCTGCTCGAGGCCGGTCTCGACTGGGTCTGTCTCGACGCCCAGCACGGTCGGTGGGACGACGCCTCGGTGCTGTCGGCGCTCGACCTGCTGCACGGGCAGGCGGGCCAGGTCGTCGTCCGGGTGCGTGCCCTCGACCTGGGCCTGATCGGGCGGGCCCTCGACGCGGGGGCCGGTGGGGTCGTCGTACCGCTGGTGGAGGATGCCGCGCAGGCGGCGGAAGCCGTTGCGGCGGTCCGGTACCCGCCCCTCGGGCGGCGGAGCATGGGACCGATGCGGGCAGCGTACGGCGAGCTCGGTGAGGTCGCGGCCGCGAACGCCGGGACGTTCCTCGCCGTGATGGTCGAGACGGCCTCGGCGCTCGCCGACGTCGACGCGATCGCCGGGACGGCAGGGGTGGATGCCGTCTTCGTCGGGCCCTTCGACCTGTCGCTGGCGCTCGGCACCGACGTGGTGTCGCTGCTCGCCGACGACGGGCCGTCGGCCCCGCTGCCCCGGGTGGTGGATGCGTGCCGCGCCGCGGGGGTGCGCGCCGGCGCGTACGCCGGCGAGCCGGAGCGGGCGGCCCGGATGCTCGAGCTGGGCTTCGACTGGGTGGCGGTGACGAACGACCACGCGGCGGTGACGGCCGGCGTGCAGGTGGCGCTGGGTGAGCTGCGTTGAGCGTCGTGGTGCGTCGGGCGCGAACCCCTGACGTGCGGATGATCCGGCAGCTCGTGGCTCCGATGACGATGAACGCACGGATCGTGGCCAAGGACGCCGTGACCTACTACGAGACGGTGCACGAGTTCCGGGTCGCCCAGGTTGCGGGGGCGGTCGTCGGGTGCGGGGCGCTGCACGTGATGTGGGAGGACCTCGCCGAGGTGCGCACACTGGTGGTCGACCCGGCCCACCACGGGGTCGGCGCCGGGTCCGCGATCCTCGCCGAGCTGCTCGACGACGCCCGCAGGATCGGGGTGGAGCGGGTCTTCTGCCTGACCTTCGAGACGGCGTTTTTCCTGAAGCACGGGTTCGAGGTCATCGAGGGGCAGGCGGTGGAGCCGGCCGTCTACGTCGAGCTGCTGCGCTCCTACGACGAGGGTGTGGCGGAGTTCCTCGACCTCGAGCGGGTCAAGCCCAACACGCTGGGCAACACGCGGATGCTCCTGACCCTCTGACTCCCGGGCCCACTTGACTCAGCGTCACGCCGGTTGACGCGGGGTGGGCGAGGTGTCGAGTGGGTTGACGCTGAGTCGACCCCGGGGCGGCGCCATCACGCCCGACCATGGTCCGACCGCCGCCATCTGGTTCGTGGTCTTCATGCCGGCCCTGACACAGCTGATCCGTGAGCGCCCGCGGGACCAGCGTCTGCGACCTGTGGACGAGGGTACGCGGTGGGCGTCGTCGACATCGCAGCGACCGTCGCGCTCCAGCTGGGGTCGCTGATCTTTCCCGGCGAGGTGGCCCTGGCCCTGGCCCGGTTCGGCTCCGGCCGGCCGGACGCAGTGCACCCACGGAGGGCCTGACCCGCCGTCAGGCGGGCGTGGTCAGCCCCGGCCCGTACGGGGCGCCGTACTCGCCCCGACGTGGTCCTCCAGCCAGGCGATGGTGGGCCGGACCAGGCGCCACTCCGCGCGCACCTTGGCCGTCACCCCGGGGGTCGGCATCCAGTCGGGCACGCCGTGGTCGCGCCAGACGATGAGGCTCTTGTGGCGCAGCAGGGCGAGCCGCGGGTGGTCGGGGTCGACGCCGCGCGGTCGGCTCTTGAGCATCTCGCCACCGATGCCGAAACCCTTGCGCCGCAACGCATCGACCAGCTTCTCCAGGGCGATGCCGCTCGCCGGGGCGTCGATGGCGGCGCGGAAACGGGCCAGCTGGTCGGGGGTGAGGTGCATGCTCCCGCCACCGGTCGTCAGGCCCTCGGGGCCGACCGAGACGTAGTAGCCCATGCCGTCGCTCACCTGGGCCAGCGCCCCCTGCCGGTCCTTGTACGGCGTCTTGTCGGTGCTGTAGCGCACGTCCCGATGAGGCCGGAAGACCTTCATCTCGCCGAACTCGTCGGCCAGCGCGTCCGCGAGGGCAAGGACCGGCTCACGGACGGATGTGGCATACCGGTCCTTGTTCGCGGCCCACCATCCGCGGTCGTTGTGGTGGCCGAGCTCGTCGTAGAAGTCGACCGCGTCGACGGGGATCCCGGTGAAGCCCGGTGGTGTGCTCACCCCCCGATCGTAGGTGGACCCGACTCAGCGTCGACGGACCGGACGCCCCGCCGGCCATGAGTCGGGTGGGTCGACGCTGAGTCGGGTGCGGAGGGGGCGTGGACCTGACTCAGGGTCGACGGACCGGACGCCCCGCCGGCCATGAGTCGGGTGGGTCGACGCTGAGTCGGGTGCGGAGGGGGCGTGGACTCAGCGGGTGGCGGAGTAGATGCGGCGAACGACGTCCTCAATGTCGGGTTCCTCGATCGACAGGTCGCGCACCTCGGCCCGGGCGCTCACGGCGGCGAGCAGCGTTGCGGCCGTGGTGGTCTCGGCGTCGAAGGCGAGGCGTTGGCGCAGGCCGCCGCCCTCGCTGCCGAGGTGCTGGACCTGCGGCAGCCCCGGCAGCCCCACGAGGTCGGGCCCGGGCTGGGCGAGGTCGACGACGAGGATGCGTCGTGCGCCGACCGTGCGGGCGAGCCCCGGCAGCGAGCCGTCGTACGCGAGCCGGCCGTGGTCGACCACGAGCACCCGCTCGCAGAGCCGCTCCACGTCGCCCATGTCGTGGGTGGTGAGCAGCAGGGTCGTGCCTTCCTGGGTGCGTTCGGCGACGAGGAACTCCGGCAGCCGCTGCTTCGAGAGCACGTCGAGCCCGATCGTCGGCTCGTCGAGGACGAGCAGCTCGGGCCGGTGGAGCAGGGCCGCTGCGATCTCGGCCCGCATCCGCTGGCCGAGGGACAGCTGGCGGACGGGCGTGACCAGGGTGTCGCCCATCTCGAGCTGCGCGACCAGGGTCGTGGTGCGGGCCCGGGCCTCGGCGGCGGGCAGCTGGTGGATCGCGGCGAGGATGGCGAACGACTCGTGCAGTGGCAGGTCCCACCACAGCTGCGACCGCTGGCCGAAGACCACGCCGATGCGACGGGCGAGGTCGCGCCGCTGCCGCACCGGGTCGAGCCCGCAGGTGCGCACCCGCCCGGAGGTGGGGACGAGGATGCCGGCGAGCATCTTGATCGTCGTCGACTTGCCCGCGCCGTTGGCCCCGATGTAGCCGACCGCCTCGCCGGGCCGGATCGCGAAGGTGAGGTCGTCGACGGCCACGACGTCGGTGACCGTGCGCCGCAACAGCGTCCCGGTCCGACGCCGGAAGGTGCGGGTGAGGCCGGTGACCTCGACGGCCGTCGGGGGAGGGGGACCGGTCATCTCAGCCGCCTCCGGACTGGTAGTGCCGGGTGCCGTCGCGCCACAGCAGGGCGGCGACGCCCCAGACCCAGAGTGCGGCGACCGGTGTCAGCCAGGCCAGCCACGACGGCAGCAGGGACGGCGACGGCAGGTCGAGGAGCCGCAGGGTGGGCAGGTAGGCCGTGAAGACGACCGGTACGAGGTAGCCGAAGGTCACCTTGAGCGCCGTCGGGAAGACCGACGCGGGCTGGGCCGAGGCGTAGGAGCCGCCGTACGTGAAGGAGTTCGTGACCTCACCGCCGCCGACCAGCCGGAACTGCAGTGCTCCGGCCCAGACGAAGAGCCCGCCGAAGATCGCCACGCCCGACAGCGTGGTGAGCAGCAGCAGCGCGATCGTGGAGGGACCCCAGTGGATGTCGTTGACCACCAGTCCCGCGACGAGGGCGGCGACGGCGACCCCCGACCGGGCCAGCCGTCTGAGCTGGATGTCACTGACCATCAGCTGGGCGAGCACGGGCTGGGGGCGCAGGTAGAAGGCCTCGAGCGTGCCCGCCCGGATGTACTCCGGGATGTTGTCGATGTGCCCGAAAACCATGTCCCCCAACGAGAAAGCGAGGTTCGACAAGCCGAAGAGGAGCAGCACCGCCGAGAAGTCGAGCCCGCCGAGGACCTTCACGTTGTGGAAGACGACCCAGACCTCGCCGAGCTCGGCCAGCCCGACGACGAGCGACCCGAAGAGGTCGAAGACGAACGACGTCCGGTAGGTGCGTTGGGCGCGCAGCCGCGACTGCGCGACGACGACGTACGGAGTCGCCCACCCCAGCCGGGTGCGGGGCCGCGGGCGGCTTCGAGAGGGTGACGTCTCAGCCACCCTGCACCTCCAGCCGCCGCCGGCCGGCCCGGATGAGGACCTGCCCGAGGACGGCCACCGCAGCGACCCAGGCGAGCTGGACCGCGACGACCAGCAGGGCGCCGGGCCCGGTGACCCGGCCCGAGAGCACGTCGATCGGCGCCTGGAGGATCGAGGGGAAGGGGGTGGCTGCGGCGATTCCGCCCAGCCAGCCGGGGAAGCGGTGGACCGGCACGTAGAGGCCGGAGAGGAAGCTCTGCACGACGGCGAGCAGGCTGGTCACACCGCGGGTCTCGACGATCCAGAAGCCCGCGAGGTTGACCGCGAAGCGGGTGAGGAAGGAGAGGCTGACGCCGAGCAGGACGCTGACGATCCCCAGCAGGTAGGGCTGGACCGTCGTCGGCAGGACCAGCCCGACGGTGAGGGCGCCGACGAGCACGCTGGGGATGCCGCGGGGGATGAGGGTGAAGGCGGCGCGCCCCAGGTCGGTGGCCAGGTGCGCGGCCTGCACGTCGAGCGGGCGGAGGAAGTCGACGGCAACCTCGCCGGTGGCCACCCGCTCGCCGATCTCGGCGGTACCGGTGAGCATCACCGCCCCGATGAGCCCCTGGGAGAGCCAGACGTAGGCGCTGATCGTGTCGCGGGTGTAGCCGACGAGCTGCCCGCCGGCGCTGTCGACGGCCGCGAGGAGGATCGAGGCGCGGATGAAGCCGAAGACGACGTTGGTGAAGAGCCCCGCCAGCATGGCCATCAGATAGGTCGACTCCCTGCGGAAGCCGGCACGCGCCAGGAGGGCCAGAGTCTTCAGCTCCCCAGGAAGTGTGCGCACGATCACGACAACCTACCCCGAAAACCGTTGCTGAGCAACGATTTACGTGGCGGCCAGGGACAGGGGCCGAGCGTGCGCCGAGGCCGACCTCGGTGGTCGACCACGGCCCGAGGTATTGCTTTCCACAAGAATCAGGGGCAGTGTAAGTTTCTGACAAGCACTTGTAAGCGCTTACAACAAGGTGGCGTGCACGATGACGGCAAGGAACCCTGCACCCCAGGTGAGTGCGACGATCTACTCCGTCGCCGAGGCCGCCGGTGTGTCGATCGCGACCGTGTCGCGGGTCCTGCAGGGCACCACGGCCGTGTCGGAGCGCACTCGCGCCAAGGTCCTCGACGCGGTCGACCAGCTCGACTACATCCCGGTCGCGGCAGCTCGAAGTCTCGCCGTCAGACACCACGAGGCGATCGGTCTCGTGCTCCCCGAGCTGCGCGGGCCCTACTACTCCGAGCTCCTGATGGGCTTCGAGGGCGCCGCGTCCGAGCTCGGCCTGGGGGTGGTCGTCGCGCTGGGGGAGACGGCACGCGCCCCCGGGTCCGAGTCCTTCGCGCGAATGTCGGCCGGCGTCGACGGTCTGGCGGTGCTCGGTGGAGCGGTCCCCGACGGGCTCCTGCGCCGGACGGCGCGGCAGAAGCCGGTCGTCCTCCTGGCCAGCGACAACCTGGCAGGGGTCGAGGGTCTGCACGCGGAGAACGCCGGCAGTGCCCAGCGGCTCGCCGCCCACCTGCTGGACGAGCACGGCCGCCGACGCCTGGCCTTCGCCGGAGACCCCGACCGTGCCCCCGACGTGCGGGCGCGTTACCTGGGCTTCGCCTCCGCGCTCACGGAACGTGGGCTTGCAGTGCCGCAGCCGTTGCGGAGCGGGATGCGCGAGAGCGACGGGCGTCAGCTCGCCGACCTCGTCCTCGCCGGGGATCTCACCGCCGATGCCTGCGTCTGCGCCAACGACGAGCTGGCGATCGCCATGATGGACCGGCTGGAGCGGGCCGGTCGCCGGCTGCCCGACGACCTCGCCGTCGTCGGGTGGGACGACATCATGGCCGCCCGCTACGTACGCCCCCGCCTGACCACCGTCGCCCAGCCGGTGCGCGAGCTAGGGGCTCTGGCCGCTATCCGGCTGCACGACCGGATCAGCGGCGGCGCGGCCCGCGCGGACCCCACCGTCCTCGACACGACCGTCGTCTTCCGCGGCTCCTGCGGGTGCCCGGACCCCTAGCTGCGCCAGCCCACCCCATCCACTCGACCACCCGCTCGACCACTTCCTCACCGCACCCACCCGGCAGAGCCAACCCCACCCCTCGGGCGCACCCTCTCGTGCACCCCGAAGAAAGGCAGTTCCCCATGCGTCGACTACCCCTCCTGGCCACGAGCGTCGTTGTGGCAACCTCCGCCCTCACCCTCGCCGCCTGCGGCCGTGACGCCCCCAGCACCGGCGGCGCCACCGCTGCTGGAGCGGCCGTGGCCTCCGGCAAGGCGACCGGCACCATCACCATCTGGGCCATGGGCGCCGAGGGTGAGAAGCTGCCGACCCTCGCCAAGGAGTTCGAGGCCGCCAACCCCGGGGCCAAGGTCAACATCACCGCCATCCCCTGGGACGCCGCCCACGACAAGTTCACCACCGCCATCACCGCCGGCACCACGCCCGACGCGGCGATGGTCGGGACCACCTGGATGGGGGAGTTCGCCGGTCTCGACGCCCTCGACCCGACCCCAGGGAACATCGACAGGGGCGTGTTCTTCCCCGGCGCCCAGAAGACGACGGAGGTCGGGGGCACGTCGTACGGGATCCCCTGGTACGTCGAGACGCGCGTCCTCTACTACCGCACCGATCTCGCGAAGAAGGCCGGTTACACGCAGGCACCGAAGGACTGGGCCGGCCTCAAGGCCATGGCCTCCGCGATGCAGGCCAAGGCCGGCGCCAAGTGGGGGATCGGCCTGCAGGCCGGGGGTACCGGCTCCTGGCAGTCGGTCATGCCCTTCGCGTGGTCCAACGGTGCGTCGATCACCAAGGACAACGCCTACGCGTTCGACTCGCCGCAGATGGTCGAGGCCCTGAAGTACTACCAGTCGTTCTTCACCGACGGCGTCGCCGACAAGGCTGCCCCGGCCGCCCCGACGACTGAGCCCGACTTCGTCAGCGGCAAGGTGCCCATGTTCGTCTCCGGCCCGTGGGAGATGTCGGCGGTCGAGAAGATCGGCGGGCCGGGTTTCACGGACAAGTACGCCGTGGCCCCCATCCCGGCGAAGCAGACGTCGTCGTCCTTCGTCGGCGGCTCCGACTTCGTGGTCTTCAAGAGCTCCAAGCAGCGTGACACCGCCTGGAAGTTCGTCCAGTTCCTCTCCGACCCGAAGACCCAGGCGTCGTGGTACCAGCAGTCGACTGACCTCCCGTCGGTCCAGTCGGCCTGGAAAGACCCGGCGCTCGCGTCGAACGCGAAGCTCGCGACCTTCGGCACCCAGCTCAAGACGGCCATCGCCCCTCCGTCCTACCCCACCTGGGAGCAGGTGGCGGCGCAGCTCGACTCCGAGGTGGAGAAGGTCACGAAGACGGGTGCCGACCCGGACTCGGCCCTGAAGGCGGTGCAGCAGCAGGCCTCCGCGATCGGCACCGGTCAGTCGTCATGACCGGGACGAGAACCCCCGCACTCGCGTCCGCCCCGGCACCGGCGCCGGACCGGGAGCTCGCGGGGTCGACCCCCCCACGCCAGGGTCGGCAGCGGCGCCGTGAGGGGCGGGCGGCGATCTTGCTGGCGCTGCCGTTCTGCCTGCTGTTCCTGACGTTCACGCTGTGGCCCGTCGTGCAGTCGCTGTTCATGAGCATCACCGACACCCGGTCGCGCGACCTGCGGCACCCCTTCAAGGTCGACGTCACGGGGTTCGCCAACTACGCTCGCGCGCTCTCCGACCCGACGTTCCTGTCGGCGGCGCGCAACACGGCCTACTTCGTCGTCGTGGGGGTGCCGCTCACCCTGGTGCTCGCCCTCGCCGCGGCCATCGCCCTCGACCGCGGCATCACGAGGCTGCGCAGCGTCTTCCGCCTCGGCTTCTACATGCCGGTGGTGACGTCGATCGTCGCGGTGGCGGTGGTGTGGCGGTTCCTCCTTCAGCAGGACAACGGCCTGATCAACACCGTGCTCGGCTGGGTCGGCATCAGCGGACCTAACTGGCTCGGTGACCCCCACTGGTCGATGCCGGCCCTGATCCTCATGGCCACCTGGCGCAACTTCGGCACGGCCATGATCATCTTCCTCGCCGGGCTCCAGGCGGTGCCGTGGAGCCTGCACGAGGCGGCGGCGATCGACGGAGCCGGCGCCTGGCAACGCTTCCGGCACATCACCGTGCCGATGCTGCGGCCCACCATCCTCTTCGTCTCAGTCACCACGGGGATCGGCTACCTGCAGTTCTTCGAGGAGCCGTTCGTCATGACCGCCGGTGGACCCCTCAACAGCACGATCTCCATGTCCATGTACACCTACCAGCAGTTCGGCTTCGGGAACTACGGCTACGCGGCGTCGCTCAGCTACCTGATCTTCGTGGTGATCGCGGTCGTGACCGCGATCCAGTTCCGGCTACTGCGCGAGAAGGACTGAGGCACCTCATGGTCAACCGCAACCGACGCAGCAGCTGGTGGCTCTACGCGCTGCTGGCTGTCGCTCTCGTCGCCGTCGTCGCCCCCTTCGTGTGGATGGTGCTCGGCTCGGTCAAGGGGGAGGGTGAGCTGCGGGCGTCACCCCCCACCTGGTGGCCCCAGGCCGCCTCGCTCGACAACTACACCCAGCTCTTCAGCAGGCTCGACTTCGGCCGCTACTTCACCAACTCCGTCGTCGTGGCGGTTGCCGTGACGGCCGGGAACCTGCTGTTCTGCTCGATGCTCGGCTACGCCCTCGCGATGCTCGACTTCCGAGCCAAGCGGCCGCTGTTCCTCATGGTCCTCACCACGTTGATGATCCCCGGGGTGGTGACCTTCGTACCGCTCTTCGTGCTGGTCGCGAACGCCGGTCTGATCGACACCCTGCCGGGACTCATCCTGCCGTTCCTCGTCAGCCCCTTCGGCGTCTTCCTCATGCGGCAGTTCATCTCCGGGCTGCCGCGCGACCTGCTCGACGCCGGCCGGGTCGACGGAGCAGGCGAGCTGCGGATCTTCGTCCGCATCTTCCTGCCGCTGTGCGGGCCCGCCCTCGCGACGCTCGGCATCCTCACCTTCCTCGGCAGCTGGAACAGCTTCCTGTGGCCGCTCGTCGTGGCCCAGACCGAGAAGACCTACACGCTGCCCGTGGCCCTCGCGCTCTACAGCACCGGGCAGAACAGCACGAACTACGGCCTGCTCCTCGCCGGGGCCACGGTCGTCGTGCTGCCGATCCTGCTCGTCTTCATGGTCTTCCAGCGGCGCTTCATCGAGGGGATCGCCACCACCGGTATCAAGTGACCCGACCCCTCGGCCCCGCCCCGTCAGCCCACCCCCTCACGAGGAGATCCCCCATGACCCCCACCTCATCCCAGCCCAGTTCCTCCTCCCACCCCGGCCCTTCATCCCCCGGTTCCCCGTCAACGTCGAGACGCCAGCTTCTGCTGGGCGGGGCGGCGCTGACCGGGCTCGCTGGCCTCGCCGCCACAGTGGGGCCCGCTGGACCCGCCGCCGCCGCCACCCGCGGGGCTCCGGCCCTCTTGGGCGCCGGGCGCTGTGATGACCTCGACCCGAGGGTCGTCAAGCACTGGGCCAGCGACACCTGGCGGTCGCTCGTGGCGATGACCGACGCCACCACCGGGCTGCCGGCCGACAACATCGACGCGAGCCTCGCCGCCGCGGACCGCAGCGGCTACACCTCACCCACGAACATCGGCGGATACCTCTGGAGCACCGTCGTCGCGCGCACCCTGGGCCTGATCACCCCGGGAGAGGCGACGCGTCGTACGCGACAGACGTTGGGCACCCTCCTGCGTATGGAGGGGCACCGCCCCAGCGGCATGTTCTACAACTGGTACGCCGAGGCCACGGGGGCCGTGATCACGACCTGGCCCGACACCGGTGACCCCGTCCAGCCCTTCGTCTCCAGCGTGGACAACGGCTGGCTGGGCGCCGCGCTCATGGTCGTGCGCGAGGCCGTGCCGGGAGCCCGGGAGCTGGCGGACCGGCTCTTCTCGCGGATGCGGTGGGACATGTTCTACGACGCGGCCGGGCCCCGCCCGGGGGGCCTCATCCACGGGGGTTTCTATGTCACCGCACCGGCCGACCTCTCCGCCGTGACGGTCGGCAACCACATCGGGGTGGGTCCTGACGTCTGGTACACCAACCACCACTACGACACGACGGTCTCCGAGACCCGCATCACCAGCTACCTCGGCATCTCCTCCGGCCAGATACCGGCTCGGCACTGGTTCGCCCTCTGGCGCACCTTCCCCGCGTCGTGCGACTGGTCGTGGGCCGAGTCGCAGCCGGTGGGAACCACGCACTCCTACCTGGGGCTCGACGTCTATGAAGGCGCCTACCCCTACCGTGGGATGCTCATCGTGCCCGGCTGGGGCGGCTCGATGTTCGAGGAGCTGATGCCCGAGGTCTTCGTCCCCGAGTCGACCTGGGCGCCGCACTCGTGGGGGGTCAACCACCCTCTGCACGTGCGGGCCCAACGGGAGCACGGCCTCATCGAGGCGGGCTACGGCTACTGGGGCTTCTCGCCCTCGAGCAACCCTGCCGGGGGCTACCGCGAGTACGGCGTCGACCAGCTGGGGCTCAACCCGGCGGGCTACTTCTCCGACCAGGAGTCCACCGACGTCGACGCCGGCTTCGGCACGTGCCGGGTCGGCGTGAACCCGCACCCGACCTTCGGGGACGGGGTCGTCACCCCGCACGCGTCCTTCCTGGCGATGATGCACGAGCCTGCGCAGGCGTACACGAACCTGCGCCGCATCGAGCGCGAGCTACGGGCCTACGGAGACGGCGGCTTCTACGACGCGGTGGCCACCCGGTCAGGCACCATGGCGCGCCGCTACCTCTCGCTCGACCAGGCCATGGTGATGGGCTCCGTCGGTAACGTGCTGGGCCGCGACGTGCTGCGCCGGGCCTTCTCGACGAAGGCGGTCGAGCGAAGGCTGCGGCCGGCCATCGGTATGGAGCGCTTCGGCGCGGGCCCGGCATGAGCGGACCCGTTGCCGTGCCGGGCTGGCGCGACCTCAACGGCAACGGCGTGATGGACCCGTACGAGGACCCGACCCTGCCGGTCGAAGCGCGAGTCGACGACCTCGTCGGCCGGATGTCGTTGGAGGAGAAGGTCGGTCTGATGTTCCACACTGTCATCGAGGCTGGTGCTGACGGAGAGCTCCTCGAGGGGCCCGGCCTGATCAGCAAGTCGCCGACGAGCGAGGTCGTGCTCGGCAAGCACCTCAGCCACTTCAACGTCCACGCCCTGAAGGACGCTCGTCAGGCGGCCCGATGGCACAACGCCCTCCAGCGCCTCGCCGCGCAGACGCCGCACGGCATCCCGGTGACCGTGTCGACCGATCCCCGACACGCCTTCATCGAGAACGCCGGCACGTCGTTCGCCGCCGGCTCGTTCTCGCAGTGGCCGGAACCCCTCGGGCTGGCGGCCCTGCGCGACCCCGAGGCGGTGCAGCACTTCGCCGACATCGCCCGGAAGGAGTACGTCGCCGTCGGCATCCGGGCGGCCCTGCACCCCACCCTCGACCTGGCGACCGAGCCGCGGTGGGCCCGGCAGTCGGGCACCTTCGGGCAGGATCCCGACCTCGTCGGCGACCTCGCGGTGGCCTACCTTCACGGCTTCCAGGGCCGGGCGCTCGGCCCCGACGCCGTGGCCTGCACGAGCAAGCACTTTCCCGGGGGTGGCCCACAGAAGGGCGGTGAGGACGCGCACTTCCCCTACGGCCGCGAGCAGGTCTACCCCGGTGGACGTTTCGCCGACCACCTCGCGCCGTTCCCGCGGGTCGTAGCCGCGGGTACCGCTGCCATCATGCCCTACTACGGGATGCCGGTCGGGCTCGAGGTCGACGGTGAGAAGGTCGAGGAGGTCGGCTTCGGCTACAACCGCCAGGTCGTCACCGGACTGCTGCGCGAGCGACTCGGCTACGACGGGGTCGTGATCACGGACTGGGAGCTCGTCAACGACAACCACGTCGGCGACCAGGTGCTGCCGGCGCGGGCCTGGGGCGTCGAGCACCTCGACCCGAGTGAGCGGCTCGAGCTGATCCTCGACGCCGGCGCTGACCAGCTCGGCGGAGAGGAGTGCGTCGACCTGCTGCTCGACCTGGTGCGCTCGGGGCGCGTGACCGAGGCTCGGGTGGACGAGTCGGCCCGTCGGCTGCTGCGGGTCAAGTTCCGCCTCGGGCTCTTCGACGACCCGTTCGTTGACGAGGACGCGGCGACGCAGGTCCTGGGCTGCGAAGAGCACCGGCGGGCGGGCCACGAGGCCCAAGCCCGCTCGGTTACTGTCCTGGTCAACGACCTTGTCGGGGAGAGGCGCGTGCTCCCACTCGCTCCTGGGTCGCGGATCTACGCGGAGGGGGTCTCGTCGGAAGCCCTGCGCGAGCGGGGCTTCATACCCGTGGGTGAGCCGTCCGATGCCGACGTGGCGCTGGTGCGTCTGCCGGCGCCTTTCGAGCCCCGGTCAGACCTCTTCCTCGAGTCCTGGTTCCACCAGGGGTCGCTCGACCTGCCACCGGGGCTGGTCGTACGGATGCAGCGGATCGCCGCCGAGGTGCCCCTCGTCGTCGACGTCGTGCTCGACCGGCCGCCGGTGCTCACGCCGCTCGTGCCCTCGTGCACCGGCCTCGTCGTCACCTACGGCAGCAGCGACTCCGCGCTGCTCGACGCCCTCTCGGGACGCATTCCGCCGCAGGGACGGCTCCCGCTCGACCTCCCGGTGTCGATGGACGTGGTGCGTCGCCATCCCGAGGACGTGCCCGGTCTCGGCGAGGGGGCGCTGTTCCGCTTCGGTGACGGGCTCAGCCTTCACTGACCTCCTGGACGTCCGCGTGCAGGCTTCCTCAACCCCCCTCGACGCTGACGCAGGGGTGGGGGACTCACAGGGTCTGCGACGCTCGGCTGCGCGTCAGGGCGACCGCCTCGGCCACCGGACCACGCCACACCGGACCGTGACCCGGCACGACCACCGAGGCCGGTGCGGCCTCGATGACGGAGAGCGACTCGAGCAGCGCCGGGACGTCGTGCTGGAAGAAGCCCTTCAGCACCTGTGGCCCCTCGACGCGGGAGGTGGCGTGCCCGGTCACCAGGGCGTCTCCGGTGAGGATGGCGTCGGCCTCGGGCACGAGGAAGCAGGTGTGGCCCGTGGTGTGCCCCGGGGTGACCAGCGGCACGGGGTAGCCCGGCACGTCGAGAGCCTGGCCGTCAGGAGCCACCCGCACCTCGGACAGGGTCACGTGGCGGTGGCGCCGTTGGCGAGGATGTGGACTGTCCAGGCGGCGACGCCGTGCCGGGTCAGCCGCGGGAGGAGGTCGGCGGCCGTCGCGGACTCGTGCACCTCACCCCGTACGTGTCGGGCCTCGGCATTCCCGGTGAGGACCGGGACTCCCGTGCGGCCGGCCAACAGCGCCGGCAGCGCACCGAGGTGGTCGATGTGTGCATGCGTGACGAGCACGGCTGCGAGGTCGGCCCAGGCGAGCCCGAGGCCGCTCACCGCCTCGCGCAGTGCCGCGGCGTAGCCCGGGTAGCCCGAGTCGACGAGGGTGAAGGGCACCCCCGGCCCAGGTGCGACGTCGGTGAGCAGGACGGCGTTGACCGCCGGCCCGGCGAGCAGGTGCAGCGTCGAGGTCACCCTGGTGGTCGTGACAGCCACGCTCATCACGACACCGTACGGGGCTCGCGGGACTACCGGGTGGCATCCGGGAAGGTGACTCGGTTTCGATGTGCGCCTAAGGTGGGCCAGTGAGTTCCGGTGCCGACATCGTCATCGTCATGGGAGTCTCGGGCTCGGGCAAGACCACCGTGGCCAAGGGGCTCGCCGTCAGCACCCGCCGGCTCTTCGCCGAGGGCGATGCCTTCCACCCCGAGGCCAACGTCGAGAAGATGCGCGAGGGCCACGCCCTCACCGACGGCGACCGCTGGCCCTGGCTGCGGTCGATCGGGGCGTGGATCGGCGAGCAGGAGCGGACCGGCACCCCCGCCGTCGTCGCTTGCTCCGCCCTGCGCCGCTCGTACCGCGACCTGCTGCGCGAGGGCAACCCCGGGGTGCGCTTCTGCCACGTCGAGGCTCCGGAAGCCATGCTCCACGACCGTATGGAGCACCGCGCCGGCCACTACATGCCCCCCTCACTGCTGCGCAGCCAGCTCGAGACCCTCGAGCCGCTGCAGCCCGACGAGCCCGGGGTGACCGTCTCGGGCGACGGGACAGAGCAGGCCGTCCTCGCCGCTGTCCTCACCGCCCTGGGGCTCTCGCCCGCCATCTGACTCAACCTCTCCGGCCGCGCGGGCGGTCGGCCGACCGTAGGAGAAGAAGCCATGTCAGCCGTCGTCTCGTTCGCCACCGCCACCCCCGTCTACGCCGGGAACGGGCAGCTCGTCGCCGCCTGCCTGCTCGGCATCGCGGTCGTCGTCGTGCTCATCACGTGGGCCAAGCTGCATCCTTTCCTCGGGCTCATCCTCGGGTCGGCCACCCTCGGCGCGGTGGCGACGATGCCCGCGTCGGCGATCCTCGCGAGCTTCACCAAGGGCTTCGGTGACACGACCGGCAGCGTCGGCATCCTCATCGCCCTCGGCGCCATGATCGGCAAGCTGCTGGAGGACTCCGGTGGCGCCACCACGATCGTGCAGACGATCGTCGGTCGGGTCGGTCCCGGGCGGCTGCCGTGGGCTATGGCGCTCATCGCCGCGATCATCGGGCTGCCGCTCTTCTTCGAGGTCGGGGTCGTCCTCCTCGTGCCCATCGTGCTGCTCGTGGCGAGGCAGACGAGGCTGCCCGTGATGAAGATCGGCATCCCCGCGCTGGCCGGGCTCTCGGTGCTGCACGGGCTGGTGCCGCCGCACCCGGGGCCGCTGACGGCGATCGCCCTGCTCAAGGCCGACCTCGGGCTCACCCTGCTCTACGGCCTCGTCGTGGCCGTCCCCACACTGGTCATCGCCGGGCCGATGCTGTCGGTGCTCATCACCCGGATGGTGCCCAAGCTGGCCCCGGTGCTCGACCCGGCACCGGCCCGGGAGATGGAGCCGGCGCTGGCCGGTGGGTCTCGCGGCGGCTCGTCGGGCTCGTCGGGCGCGTCCGGCTCGTCGACGGCGTCCGGTGGTGCGGCGCGGGCGGTCGGTGCCGACGGTGCCGCCGTACCGGGCAGTGCGGTGACTCGTGGTCGGCAGGTCTCGTTCGCCGCTGCGCTCGTCAGCATCGTCCTGCCCGTCGCCCTCATGCTCATCGACGCCATCACCAAGCTCACGGTCACCGACGCCAAGGCCCCCGTGCGGGTCGTCGTCGACGTCATCGGGACGCCCGCGGTGGCCCTGCTCCTGGCCGTCTTCGTTGCGTTCTTCGCCATCGGTCGCGGGTCGGGGATGGGCCGGCAGCAGGTCAGCGACTCCCTCGGCCGGGGGCTGCCCGGCATCGCCACCATCCTGCTCATCGTGGCGGCGGGCGGCGGCTTCAAGCAGACGCTCGTCGACGCCGGGGTCGGCAACGTCATCAAGGACTGGACGACCGGCGCGAACATCTCCGTCCTGCTGCTGGGCTGGCTCGTGGCCGTCGGCATCCGCCTGGGTACGGGCTCGGCCACGGTGGCGACCATCACTGCGGCGGGCATCGTCGGCCCGCTCGCTGCGACCCAGACCAGCTCGGAGGTGGCGCTGCTCGTGCTCGCGATCGGCTGCGGCTCGCTCTTCTTCAGCCACGTCAACGATGCGGGTTTCTGGCTGGTCAAGGAGTACTTCGGCCTCACCGTCGGCGAGACGATCAAGTCGTGGTCGCTGATGGAGACGGTGATCTCGGTCGTCGGCTTCGGGCTGGTCCTGCTGCTGAACCTCGTCGTCTAGCGGCCCCCACTGCGTTCCGAACGACGGGAACCCGTGGTTCTGTGAGCCCGCGGCTGCTCAAACCACGGGTTTCCCTCGTTCGGAACGCAGTAGGGGGGTGGGGTCCCGGTCAGGCGGGGAGGCGGTAGGTGGCGCCCGGTAGGGGTTCCACCAGGCCGTCGGCCACTAGGCTGTCCAGGCAACGCATTCGCTGCTGGTCAGCCGGCCACGCCTGGGCCAGGCGCTCGCTGCTGACGGGGTCGGTCTGCTCGCGCAACACAGACAGCAGGGCCCCGCGGGCCTGGCGGTCGGTGCCTTCCCAGGACTGGGTCCGCCGCACCGGCCCCTCGTACGAGGGGCGGCCGGCCAGCTGCCACGCGCAGAGGTCGGCCACGGGGCACTCCCCGCACCGCGGCGAGCGTGCCGTGCAGACGAGGGCGCCGAGCTCCATCGTCGCGACGTTCCAGACGTTGGCGACGTCGGTCTCTGGGGGCATCGCGGCCAGGGCCAGCTCGCGCTCCACCCGGTTCAGCGACGGCGCCGCCTGGGCCTCACCGTCGAGGGTGCGTACGAGGACGCGGCGCACGTTGGTGTCGATGACGGGCGCGGGGAGCCCGAACGCGAAGCAGGCGACCGCCGCCGCGGTGTAGTCCCCGACGCCCGGCAGCGCCAGCAGCTCCTCGACCGACCCCGGCACCTCACCGCCGTGGCGGTCCACCATCGCCGTCGCAGCCTCGTGCAGCCGCAGGGCGCGGCGGGGGTAGCCGAGCCGGGCCCAGGCGCGGACGACGTCGCCGGGGGAGGCGGCGGCGAGCGCGGCGGGGGTGGGCCAGCGTTCCACCCACTGGCGCCAGATCGGTTCGACCCGGGCCACGGGGGTCTGCTGGGACATGACCTCGGAGAGGAAGACCTCCCACGGGGAGGCTTCGGGACGGCGCCAGGGCAGCGGCCGGGAGGCCATGGCATACCAGTCGAGGAGCCGGGTGTGCAGGATGGCGAGGTCGGGAGCCAGGCGATGCATCGGTGGAGTAGTGCGCCGCAGGTCAGACGTAGCGCTCGAGGATGCTCGACTCGGCCAGGCGCGACAGGCCCTCGCGTACCGCACGGGCCCGGCCCTCACCGACGCCCTCGACGTCCATGAGGTCTTCGAGGTTGGCCGACAGCAACCGCTGGAGCGAGTCGAAGTGCTCGACGAGGCGGTCGACGATGGCTCCGGGCAGGCGAGGCACCTTGGTCAGGAGCCGGTAACCGCGGGGGCTGACGGCGCTGTCGAGCGAGTCGCCGACCACGCTGAAGCCCATGGCCCGGGCCGGCGCCGCCAGGTCGAGCAGCTCGGTGCTGGTGAGAAGCACGAGCTGCTCGAGCGCCTCCTCCATCGTGCGGTCCGACTTGGCCACCCACAGGTAGTCCCGGATCACCAGCTCGCGGTCGTTGCCGAGCCCGCCGGTGAGCTCTTCGAGCTGCAAGCCGAGCAGGCGTCCGTCGGTGCCGAGCTCGACGGCGTAGCCCGTGATCTCCTCGCTGATCCGGCGCACCATCTCGAGTCGCTGCACCACGCTGGCGACGTCACGCACGGTGACCAGGTCTTCGATCTCGAGTGCCGAGAGGGTGCCGGTGACCTCGTCGAGGCGTGACTTGTAGCGTTCGAGCGTCTGCAGCGCCTGGTTGGCCTTCGACAGGATCGAGGCGGAGTCCTCGACGACGTGCCGCCGCCACCCGACGTAGAGCTGGATGATGCGCATCGACTGGCTGACCGAGACGACGGGGTAGCCCGTCTGGATCGCGACACGCTGGGCCGTGCGGTGGCGGGTACCC